>MDSW01138485.1_pt1 | contig 130479 bp, 124 predicted proteins | sample 811171 | NCBI WGS metagenome assembly MDSW01 (sample SAMN05326641, study PRJNA326480) | marine metagenome | isolation source: seawater | place: Atlantic Ocean: North West | collected 2012 | reverse complement strand
TTTTCGTGTCATCTTCGTTCCTTCGTCACTTCGATAGACCCGAAAACATCACCTTATGCAAGAACCTTGATTTGTCCAACTAGATCTGACGGGGAACACGATGGGCCATGGGGCATCCATCGGTATAAGTAAAATAAGATCTGACATCAGCCGAACGAAAAAACCCTGTTCATATTGGAATGCCGAATATTGCGCCACCAGTTGCCCGCTGGTCATATCGATCAGTCCCTGATTATCAATAATCTCGAAAGCGGTATGCGAATATAAGCCTCTGTAGGTTCTGTTGTCTTTCCGGGATAAATATGTGAGCAGAAGCGGCGCCGTAAACTTGCCTGTTGTAATCCGCTCCGCCCGAAGACAGAATTCCGGGTCGTCATGCCCGGTAAGCTCTTCCGGCACATATATATACCGTCCCTGGCAAAACGGATTATCCGCAGACACTTTTTCCTGGCGGTAGCTTTCTTGCCCCATAGCTTCCACTTCCCGCCGCCACTGGGCTTCTGTCGGAGCCATGTCATATCTGTGCTTGTATCGGTCAGGAAACTTCCAGCCTTCCTCCAGAGACGATGTTTCAAAATACTCGAGACCCAGTTCCGGAATAGAAAGGTAAGCCGCGCAAAAAAAACATCCTTCCGGTTCCCCCTCCAGAAGAACCAGGGCCCGGGGGGCGTAGCCGGTCTTGAAGACCCGCAGGCCCGCTTCGGTGGCGCATTTGTCACGGTAAATCAGATATCCCCAGACCACGTCATTAAACAGAACCCCCCAGACAAAAAGACAGGTCGCCGTCTTGCGCCAGAAAGATCGCCAATATTCGCCCGGCCGGGGGCGTATGTTGGCGGCAAACATAAAGATCAGCGCCAAAACCAGGGCCGGAATCTTGAAACTGGCCATGGCAGCGGCGCTCACACCGGGAAAACGCAACCATTCAATCCAGATCGCCGCCGTAAACAACATCACCCCGATCGTCAAATATTTAAACGGCTTCAAATATCCCGGCCGTTTGGCTTTGTCCTCTGTCATCCGCCCAGCTCCACAACCTTGCGCGCGCCCGTTTGGGGATCGGTATGGTGGAACTTGAACTTTTTGCCCTTAAAGGGGCCCTGGATCAGGTCGGCGAGCATGTTGTCGGCGAGCTTGTTGTCCGGGGTGTGGAACGGGCAGATCAGATCCACCAGCCACAGCGATCCGCCTTCTTGTTTTGTAATATGAAGGGGGGAACTACCGCTCTCTTTTGATGCGTTACCGCCTCCGGCTGCTTGAGCGCCAACCTCGCTACTTGAGCTCCCCTCCCCAGAATGATCAGGGTGCTCGCGGCCTCCCCCCTCTTGATCATCAAGGGGGGAGCTACCGTCCGTTGGACTACTTGAGCTCCCCCCGGCCTCGCGGCCTCCCCCCTCTATTCTCAAGCCCACGGCCCATTCATCGGGGCGCAGGCGATGACCGCCGAATTTTAGTTTCTCTTCCGTCTCGGGGGAGAGGTAGGCCCAGAGCGCCACGCCCAGCGGCTGACCCGTCATATTTGATGTTGCCCCATTCCCACCTGTCGCTTGCGCTGTCTCTCCCTGTCCGGCAGGAGACATTGTCGGCTGCCCGGCCACCGCAGAGGGGCTGGCTCTAAAAATCCGGTATTGCTGCAGAAGAAGCGGCGGCATCACCATCCATCTTTGTCCTTTTTCCGTTCCCGAGCTTTCTTATTTATTTGACCCCGAGGATAAGCTACACGGTAACGCCCGCCAGAAACCCGCAGCTCTGCCCCCAAGCCTCAAGGGATGTCCCAAACCTGTTTTCAAGCTCTCCCCAAAAGACAAAAGCCAAAACACGATCTTTTTTAAAAGGCTTTTTTAAAGGGTATATTAAGTTCTTATGGTTGAAAATAACACATATATACTATTTTTAAGATCTTCATGTTGGCCCAAAAGACCCCGGACTTATTTGGCACACGCGACGGCAGAAAAACCATAAAAACCATGAGGATAAATGACAAATTCATGTCCCCACACCCCAGCGTGGAAGGCTGATGGCCAGCTTAGAGTGAATTGCAAATAGGGTGGCTCAATTCACTCTAGAGGCGTCAATATGCCCTTAACAAGCAAGAATCCGTTTTCAGTTGGGCTGGTTTCTGGCGAACAATCTGATCAGAGTATTCTGGGCCAGAAGATGCGCGCCTATGCGGATTTCCATCTGTTCATGGCGAGGCGTGTGAAGAACCACAACCGGCGCCGCCGCCCGCAGGGATAATACCGCCGGCAGAGGCGCGTCCTGTCGCGCCGGTTCCTGCACCGTCATTTGCCGCCCCCGGTTTTCAACCGGAAAACCGCGGTCGCGCACCCGTGACAACGTAAAACTGATGTGATCGGCCAGATGCTCCTGAAACCGGGACTGGCCAGATAATTCCTGGCTGGATGATCCTTCCTGGCCAGAGGATAACCGGGGCGGCGGCCAGAGATCCACGCCCAGTCCCCCGGCATGGTCGCGTCCCATATGAAGGATCACCAGATCATATGTTTTGTGCTGCATCAACGGCATGATCCGGTCAATTTCCTGGGGCAACCGTTCCGGTATTCCCCCGGACAGGTCCTGTCCCTGGCCGGTCAAATGGCTGGCATAGACATAACCATAAGGATTGAGTAACGGCACATAATCGGTGCGTATCCGCTCCCCCTCCCTTTCCTGGGCCAGACGGTTCAGGTTTTCCTGCATCAGGGCCATGGAAAACTCATCACGCCCATCGACACCGCCAATCACCAATACCGACAACAGCGGATCATATGCCTCTGGATCCTCAACGAACCAAAGCGGGAACCGGACAGTGCCATATCTGAGCGGTCCCAGATCCCGAATACTCAATCCATAAGGAAAGCCGTCCAGCGTTTCCAGCTGCCGCATAAACGGATCAAGACTGCGAACTTCATCACGCTGCGGCACGCTGCATGCCCCAAGGCCACTCCCCCACAGGATCAAAAACATCAGACGCAGAAAAACAGGCCTGTTTTGTTGCCTCATTCTGCAGAAATTCCCGGAGGCCCGTTTCTCCATATCTCTCTCTACATATATGATCCGATCAGGCGCTTTACCTCGCCGCCAAGCCCCAGTTTAAAACGGGTGAGTTCCGCGCTGTCCACCGTATTCATTCCCCCCAGATCCAGAACCCGGTATCCTTCCTTTTTCAGATGCAGAAGACTTTCCCACAACAGCAGGTTAAGCGCATGGGATTTCCGCCCCCATTTGCTGTTCCAGCCAATATGATAGGTGGCTCCCGCCCCATGTCCCAAAAACATGGCAGCGGCGAGCGGCTCATCCTGTTCTGATCGTGCATAAACAAATGCCGTTATCACCCCTGAACTTTTCAGACAGTGCCGGTCAAACGCTTCCACCAGGCTGACCGGCAGGCCCCGGTAGTTTTTTTCCGTCTGCTGTTTTTTTTCCAGGGACAGCAGCCAGTCTGTCAACGGATGATCATATCCCCCAAAACGAACAACAAGCCCGGCCTTTTGGGCCTTGCGCACCTGATTACGCCATTTGCCATACAAGCCGGCCCAGAGCCGTTCCCCGTCCCCCTCAAGAGACACAAGAGAGGTGGAATATCCCGTAATGACCTGATGAAATCCGTGCCGTATCATGGCGCGGGCCATGTCGGGGGCCTCTTCCTCCGGTGTCAGAATAAGGAAATATCGTTGTCGCCGTGGGTACAGGGCGCGAATCTGCCTCAACACCTCAAGCTTTTCCTGTGTGGAAAGCTCGACCAGCCAGACGGGCCCGCGCATTAATGTGACCATCCGGAACACGCCGTAATATGATCGCACAATCACCTGGGCCAAAGCGATCGGCCTGTTATTGCGACAGGCCACAAAGCGCCGGACCTTTGCCCCGCGCTCCACCAAAGCCGCCCCATACGCCCAGCTTTGTTGCAGGGAAACGCCTTTCGCCTGAGAAAGAAGGTTTTCCCATTCCACTTGCGACAGCCCATTCCAGTCCAGGTGAATATCAGGGGGGCAGATTTTCGTTTCTTGTGTTTCCACCATGTCTTGGGCGTTTCCGGGTCTCATCCGGTAAATTCCGATCCTGGGAGCAAGAATTTCAAGAAATTTTTTATCATACTACGGTATCTGTTTAAAAATTAAAGTGAAACTCTTATAGTGCGCCTATGTTTCGTCGCAAAAAACATATACAAACCGTTATGGGTCACAAAATCGACCGCCCCAGAATGACACGTTGGGGCATATTGTACATTCTTCTATATGCCGGCATGCCGTCTTTTGTGTTTTTGCTGCTCCTCGATATTTTATTCTATTTTATCTTCCGTTACGGCTTTGGCAGCTGTTATGGCATTTTTTGCTATTTTTAAATTTCATATTTTTTCGGGATATTGGCATTTAATTTTGGACATTTTCGGCTTTCCGCAATATATGAACAACCATAGCCAATGAAATTTTTAACTGGAAAGCACAGATCCAAAGATCATGAAAACAGAACGTGTCCCCTCCAAGATGGGCAAAACAGCAAAGCCCGAAGCGGAAGCAGACTTTGCTCCCGTTACCTATGGTGATGTCCAAAAAGCGGCTGAAGCGTTGAAGGACGCGATTATTCGCACGCCGACGACACGTTCCATTACCCTGTCCCAGATTACCGGAGCCGAGATTTACATCAAATTTGAAAATTTGCAGTTCACGGCATCATTCAAGGAACGCGGGGCACTGAACAAACTGGTCAACCTGAGCGAAGCGCAGAAAAAAGCCGGTGTTATTGCCGCTTCTGCCGGTAATCACGCACAGGGAGTTGCCTATCACGGTGCGCGGCTCGGCATCCCCACCACAATTGCCATGCCAGTCAACACGCCCTTCGTCAAGGTTCGCCAGACCGAAGAACATGGTGCCAAAGTCGTGCTGCATGGCGAACGCTTTGATGATACTGCCGAATATGCCAAAGAACTTGCCGCGGAAAAGGGGTATACGCTAGTGCACCCCTTTGATGATCCCCATGTGATTGCCGGGCAGGGCACCATCGGTCTGGAAATGCTGGAAGACTGCCCGGATCTGGATATACTGGTGGTGCCGGTAGGCGGCGGCGGGCTGATAGCGGGCATTGCAACCATCGCCAAATCCATGAAACCCGACATCAAGGTTATCGGCGTCCAGGCCGAACGCTTTCCTTCTCTGCACCGGGCCATCAACAAATATGACTATGAGCCCAGGGGATCGACCTTGGCAGAAGGCATTGCGGTCAAGACCATCGGAGACCTGACCGGCAAGATCTGTAAACGGCTGGTAGACGATATTTTTCTAGTTAATGAGGATTCCCTGGAACAGGCCGTATGTATGCTGATGACCATAGAAAAAACCGTCCCGGAAGGCGCTGGTGCGGCGCCGCTTGCAGCGGTGATGATGAATCCTGAAGTCTTTAGGGATAAAAAGGTCGGTCTGGTCCTCAGCGGCGGCAATATAGATCCCCGTCTGTTGGCCTCCCTTCTGATGCGGGGGCTGGTCCGGGAAGGGCGCATTACACGCCTGCGGATTGAGCTGCTGGATGTGCCGGGGGCCCTAGCCCAGATTTCCGGTATTATCGGACGTCTTGGCGGCAACATTATTGATGTATCCCATCACCGCCTGTTTACGGAACTTCCGGCCAAGGAAACTTATTCCAATGTCACCCTTGAGACCCGTGACCGGCAGCATCTGCTGGATATCCTCCAAGCGCTACGGGACGAAGGTTTTGTTGTTCATGTCAACCGGTCCCAGGACCTATAGGGACATCATCTGTCCCTATTTTTTCCTATATTATTTCTTGGGGCCAGGATTATTTCTTGGGGCCAGGAGCCTGCGGAATGAAATATGTCCCGGCAACTGGCCCCAGTTCGCCCTTGGAATAAACATCACTTTTTTCTGTTTAATAACCTTATATTAACCAGAACTCCCCATCATGGGACGGAATATAAAACTCGGCGCAACTGGTGGAGCAGAATGGCGGGAGAAAATCGCCCAATCATCATTAAACGGATCAAAAAGGTTTCCGGCGGACATCACGGCGGGGCCTGGAAAGTGGCCTATGCGGATTTTGTAACCGCCATGATGGCGTTTTTCCTTTTACTCTGGCTGATGAACGCCACAACCGAGGAACAGCGCCAGGGGCTCGCCGATTATTTCTCTCCCACTGCGGCCAGCACCAGCAGTTCGACCGGCTCAGGCGATATTCTGGGCGGGGTTTCATTGAATACCGATGGCTCCCAGTCCAGCGCCGTAACCGTATCCCTTCCAACCCCGCAACAACAGGTCATGAATAAACCGTCAGACGGGAGAGCCAAAGAAGATACAGCCGCGAGCGAACAGGAAAAGACCCTTGAGGACATGATGGCGCAGCGTGAGCAGGATATTTTTGAAGAAATGTCCGAACAGCTGCGTCAAAGTATCCAGGAAAATCCGGAACTGGCTGAACTGCGTGATCAGGTTCTGATTGACATTACCGAGGACGGCTTGCGCATCCAGCTGGTGGACAAGGACAACCGCGCCATGTTTAAGCCCGGTACGGCGGAGCTTTATGGTTATGCGGAAAAAATGATCGGTAATATTGCCGGGGTTATTGAAAAAATGCCTAACCGCATCTCTATAACCGGTCATACCGATGCCACGGTGTTCCGGCGCGGGTCGGACTATACCAACTGGGAACTGAGCGCAGACCGCGCCAATACCAGCCGCCGGGTATTGTTATCCCGTGGCGTTCCTCAAGACCGTTTTGCCGAGGTGCTCGGCAAAGCCGCCACAGAACCTCTTTTGCCGGACCGGCCCAACAGACCTGAAAACCGCAGGATTACCATTCTTCTGCTCAGGGAAGCCCCGACCCTGCCTCAAAATTTCCTTTAATTTCTCCGGAATTGCTCCAGATTCCCTCCATTTTCTGCCGATTGTTACTGCCGGGACGACCGGAATTTTACCTGTCAGCCGGCTTATCACCATAAAATTGCAGGAAATTTTTAAGGGACAGACATCAAAGAGATTGTTATGATCCCAGAGGAAAACATAACACAATATGCACCCTATAGGCTGTCTATATGCCGCTTATATAAGCTTATACACAGGGGAGATCATTTGAAAAAAGTCGTGGCACCGTGTGTTTTTCTCTACTCCCGCAGGTCCAGAGCTCTGAACGGATCTGAAGTTTTTCTGAAAATACAGGACTGATTCTGAATGGAATATATGGCCCCTTCATTTCATATGTGGTTGACCTTTGCCGTGATCGGCGTCGCCATCCTATTTTACGCCATGGACCATATTCCGTTGGAAATTACCTCTTTAGGGGTAGTTTCCGTCTTGTTGGTGCTGTTCCATGTGATGCCGCTGACCTCAGCAGATGGTCAACTTCTTCTGAACACTAAAACCCTGTTATCCGGATTTGCCGACCCGGCCCTGATTGCGGTTCTGGCGCTTCTGGTCATGGGACAGGGCATCGTCCAGACAGGGGCTCTTGAGACCCCGGCACAGATTCTTGTGAAACATGGGGTCAATTACCCACGGACCCTGATTTTTTTGTGCCTTGTGGCTGTCAGTGCCATCAGCGCGTTTCTCAACAATACCCCGGTGGTGGTGATTTTTATCCCCATCATCATCATGCTGATGGACAAGATGGATAAATCGCCCAGTCTGGTACTCATGCCCCTGAGTTTCGTGGCCATCCTGGGCGGCATGACCACCCTGATCGGATCCAGCACCAACCTGCTGGTTGCGGGGGTGTATAAGGTACAGACCGGCCGGGAAATCGGCTTTTTCGAATTCACGGTTCCCGGTCTATTTCTGGCCGGTGTGGGCATGATCTACGTTTTGTTCATTGCCCCTAAATTATTGCCCCAGAAACATCAGAACACCGAACAATCCATCCGCCCCAGTGGTAAACAGTTTATCGTTCAGATTGATCTGGTGGATGGCAATGCCCTGATTGGCAAAAGTGCGGTCGCCGGGATGTTCCCTGACCTTTCAGGCATGACCACCCGGCTGATCAAACGGGGACGAAAAATCTTTCTGCCGCCCTTTGATGATATTACCCTGCGCGAAGGCGATTCCCTTATCCTCGCCACCACCCGCAGAGTGCTTACGGAAAAAATCGCCAAGACCCCCAATCTGATGAAAGGCGCGCTGGCCGTTTCCCGAGGATTTGTCGAAGACGGCACCCCTCAGGCAACCGACAGCCAGGAAGAGGCAAAAGGCCTGCATCTTGCCGAAGTCATTGTGGCCCCGGCCTCCCGGCTTGACGGGCGCACCCTTGAACAGGTGGGTTTTTATCTTCAGGGGGGCTGCAATATTGTTGGCATTCAGCGTCGTTCCCGCATGGTGCGCACTTCCATCGAAGACATCCGTCTTGAAGCGGGCGATGTGCTGCTGATTGTCGGCAACCGGGATCAGATTCGCCGCCTGCGCAACAATCGCGATGTGCTGCTTATGGAATGGTCCACCAGCGAAGTACCGGTACGCACCGACAGCTGGAAGGCACTGGGAATCTTTACAGCCGTCGTGACATCCGCCTCCAGCGGCATTTTGCCCATTGCCGTTGCCGCCACCCTCGGGGCCTTTGCCATGATCCTTACCGGTTGTCTGAATATTCGCCAGGCCAGCCGCGCCGTTGACCGGCGGATTTTCATGTTGATTGGGGCCGCCCTGGCTATGGGCGCCGCGCTGGAAGCCACCGGTGGGGCGGCCTATCTCACGCATCGCATGCTGGATCTTTTTGCCGGCGCCAGCATTCTGGTTATCCTCTCGGCACTTTTCCTGCTCGTCGCCATCTTTACCAATGTATTGAGCAATAATGCCACGGCTGTTCTGTTCACACCGATTGCCATTAATCTGGGGCACAGGCTCGACCTTGACCCAATGATTTTTGTGACCACCGTAATTTTCGCAGCCAACTGTTCCTTTGCCACCCCCATGAGTTACAAAACCAATCTTTTGGTGATGGGACCCGGTAACTATAAATTCAGTGATTTTATGAAGGTTGGCATCCCCCTCATTCTCCTGTTATGGGTGGCCTTTACCGTTATGGTCCCGTGGTATTATCAACTGCCTTAGAGTGAATTGAGTCAACCTATTCACAATTCACTCTAGGTCTTCTTTGGGTCTTCTTTGGGCCTTCTTTATGTCTTGTTTACGGTTTTGAACTACTTTATTCTGAAATTGTAAACAGATAACGAGAAGTGTTGTGACGGATCAGTCATCACAATTTCCGCGGTTTTACGTCACCGCTGCCTCGCCCTGTCCGTATCTGCCGAATTTGATGGAACGAAAGGTGTTTACGGAACTCAAGGGCAAGGCCCCTGAAGGATTACACGACTCGCTAGCCCAGGTGGGGTTCCGGCGCAGTCAGGATATTGTCTATCGCCCGACCTGCGAAAATTGTAGCCGGTGCATTTCTGTGCGCATCCCAGTACAGAAATTTATACCGAACCGCACCCAGAAAAGAATCATTCGCTATAACCAGGACATCAAAGTTTCGGTAATTCCCAATAAGGCCACACAGGAACAATACGCCCTTTTGCACCAATATCTCTCGGCACGGCATCCGGACGGGGGAATGGTGGGCATGTCTTACCAGGAATACCAGGATATGGTGGAATGCAGCCCCATTCATACCCACCTTGTCGAATACCGACTCACGACAGCTTGTCCCCAGAACACGTTACAGGAAGCCCCCGCAGACAAGGGACGGCTTGTTGCCGTGGCCCTGACCGATGAACTCAAGAACGGGCTGAGCATGGTCTACAGTTTTTACGACGTGCAGAAATCCATGCGCCGGCGCAGCTTAGGCACTTATATCATTCTTAACCACGTCGCCCTGGCCCGGGAATATTTCATGAACCATGTTTATCTGGGATACTGGGTGCAGAACAGCCCCAAAATGGCCTATAAACAGAATTTCAAACCTATCGAGATGCTCGGCCCCGACGGGTGGTTTATAAAAAAATAATCTTCTTGACCGCGTCCAGCCCTGAACAACGAAAATGGATCGCCACACCTCTTTCAGGGGCTTGCGGTGACATCGCTTTTTTCGGCTTTTCCATGTTCCTCTATTGTCTTTACGGAAAGGCGATTTATACTTTGCCGCCTGAAGAAAAATCAGCAGAAAATTTGAACACACAAAGTTTAAAAATAGGGACACGTCATGAAACGCCGCTCCTTCCTAAAAAGTGCCGCTCTCGGCGGAGCCGGTTCTCTCGCCACGGCTTCTTTGGCCACCCCGGCTTATGCCCGGGGCAAACGCAAGCTGAAAATGGTGACCACCTGGCCCAAAAATTTTCCGGGGCTGGGAACCCGTGCGGAACAGATAGCCAAAGACATCAAGGCCGCCACGGAAGGAGAAATTGATATCAAGGTTTATGCAGCCGGTGAACTGGTTCCTGCACTAGGTGCCTTCGATGCGGTTTCCGGCGGCAAGGCCGACATCTATCATGGCGTGGATTATTACTGGCAGGGCAAACACAAGGCTTTTGCCTTTTTCGGGGCCGTGCCATTTGGCCTGACCGCCCGGGAAATGGTGCAATGGATAGATTATGGCGGTGGACAGGCGCTTTGGGACGAACTGGCCGGGCAGTTCCAGATCAAATCCCTGCTGTGCGGCAATACCAGCATGCAAATGGGCGGATGGTTCAAAAAGGAAATCAATTCACTTGAGGACTTCAAGGGGCTGCGTATGCGAATCCCCGGCATGGGAGGGGAAATCCTCAAGCGCCTCGGCGCCACGCCCGTAACAAAAGCCGGCGGAGAAATTTTTCTGGCGCTCAGCCAGGGCAATATTGATGCTTCCGAATGGATCGGCCCCTGGAACGATCTGGCCTTTGGTTTCTACAAGATCGCCCCTTATTATTACACTTCTGTGTTTCATGAACCCAGTGCGTCCGTGGCCCTCGGCTTTAACAAGGACGTCTGGAGCAGCTTCTCCAAGGCGCAAAAAACCACCATCCGTGCCATAGCCGCCTATCATTATCAGCAGTCCATCGCCGAATTCAACGCCCAGAATGCCACGGCCCTGCGCACACTGGAAGAAAAGCATGGGGTCAAGGTGCGGCGTTTTTCCGATGAAATCATGCAGGCTCTGGCGGACACTGCCGCAGAAGTGGTTCGCGAAGTGGGCATGAGTGATGACCTGTCCCGGCGCATTTATAACAGCTACATGGAAACCCGGCGTAGTGCCATGCAATGGAGCGGTATTGCTGATGAACCTTATCTCGCCAATCGCCGCCTGCCGAAAAATTTTGGCGAAAAAATCTGAAACATGTCCTGCTTTTCGCTTTGCCGATGATAACAAGACTGACCCGAATAATTGATCATTTCAATGACCGGCTGGGCCGGCTCATTTCCTGGGCAACGCTGGCGCTGGTCCTTACACAGTTCGGGGTGGTGGTCAGCCATTACATCTTCCGCACCGGCAGCATTTTTTTTCAGGAGAGCCTGCTGTATCTGCACAGCCTGATTTTTCTGGGAGCTGCCGGTTATACGCTGAAACATAACGGCCATGTGCGGGTGGATGTGTTTTATTCCCGCTTCTCTGCGCGGCGCAAGGCCCTTGTTAATCTTCTGGGATGCCTTGTATTCCTTTTTCCCATGCTTGGCGTGATTTGCTGGATGTCATGGCCCTATATTGCCGACAGTTGGGCGGCGGGTGAAGGCAGCATAGAATCCAGCGGCATTCAGGCCGTCTATCTTCTCAAAAGCCTTATTCTGCTGTTTGTCGTTTCGCTTTTTTTGCAGGGCATCAGCCTCACCCTGCACAGTCTTAACACCTTACGCGGCAAAACCCATGACGATGCAGACCATCAGGAGGGTCTTCTGTAATGGAACTTAATGCCCTGCTTGATCTGTTGATGTTTGTTTCCGCCTGTCTGCTGCTGCTTTCCGGTTTTCCCGTAGCCTTTGCGCTGGGCGGAACTGCGCTTGTTTTTGCCGCCATAGGTATATCCTTTGGAGAGTTCGACGCTGATTTCATCGCCCTGATTCCGGAACGTATTTATGGCATCATGACCAATGACACTCTTCTGGCCGTACCCCTGTTTGTCTTCATGGGGGTTATGCTGGAACGCAGCCGGCTGGCGGAAGAGCTTCTAGAAAGCATGGCTCTGTTGATGAACCGTGTTCGTGGCGGGTTGGGGATTTCCGTCACCATCGTGGGGGCCCTGCTGGCGGCCAGCACCGGTATTGTGGGGGCAACTGTCGTAACCATGGGATTATTGAGCCTGCCCACGATGCTGAAACGGGGCTACAGTCCCGCCCATGCTGGCGGTGCCATCGCTGCGGCCGGCACGCTGGGACAGATTATTCCCCCCAGTATTGTGCTCATCCTGCTAGGTGATCAGCTCAGTTCCGCCTGGCAATCCGCCCAGCTTGAAATGGGCAACTGGTCACCGGAACCCCTGTCTGTGGGTGACCTGTTCGCCGGCGCGCTGCTGCCGGGGCTGGGACTTGTTTTGCTTTATATTGCCTATCAGACCGCGCTGGCCATTCTGAAACCTGACAGCGTCCCCTTGCATCAGGCGGCTACGGACGGCACTAGTCCCACGGGAGATATACAGAACGTACCGCTTAGCAGAATTATGGGGGCTTTTCTGCCACCTATTCTGCTGATCATTGCTGTTCTTGGTTCCATTCTGGCCGGCATAGCCACTCCCACCGAAGCCGCTGCCGTGGGTGCTGTCGGGGCCACATTAATGGCTGGACACAGGGCAGGATCACAGGATACCCGTGCCGTTTATGCCGCCGGCATAGGCCTGGCTGGCCTATTGCTGCTCAACCAATTTTTTGACCTGCGCCTGGACCAGGAGGATGCCGGCCCCGTGGACAAGGTTGCGGTACTGAGCGCCAGCCTGTTCTGCGGCCTGATCATCTGGGGTATTGTGGTCAGCCTGCTGCGCCTTCAGGGACAGAAAGTTCTCCAGGAAGTGATGCAGAATACCACCCGTATCAGCAGCATGATTTTTGTGATCCTGATCGGAGCCGCATTGTTTTCTCTGGTTTTCAAAGGGTTCGAGGGCGATGAATATATTCATGAGTTTCTCTCGGACCTGCCCGGCGGTAAACTCAGCGCCCTGATCCTGGTGATGCTGGTGATGTTTGTTCTGGGCTTTTTCCTCGATTTTATCGAAATTACGTTTGTCGTGGTACCGATAGTGGCGCCGGTGCTGTTGATGATGGATATCAATCCTGTCTGGCTTGGGGTGATGATGGCCATGAATCTGCAAACCAGTTTCCTCACCCCGCCTTTCGGCTTTGCCCTGTTTTATTTGCGCGGTGTCGCGCCGGAGTCGGTCAAAACATCGGACATCTACCGGGGGGTGATCCCCTATGTGATCATCCAGATCTTTGCGCTGATCCTTTTGTGGTTTTGGCCGGAACTGACCACTTGGCTGCCGGAGGTCATTTTCCGTTCCGCCTCGTAAGTCGATTTCTGGAGTGAAATATTATGACATACCTCTATTTGTTTACGGCCATTGTTCTGGAAGTAATCGGAACCTCCGCCCTTCAGGCGTCTCAGCAATTTACGCGCATTGGTCCGGTGTCACTGATGATTATGGCCTATATCGCCTCTTTCTTTTTTCTGGCGCTCACCCTCAAGACCATGCCGGTAGGCATTGCCTATGCCATCTGGAGCGGGTTGGGTATTGTGCTTATCTCACTGATCGGGTTTGTTCTGTTTGGCCAGAAACTGGATTTTGCCGCCATCTTCGGCATCGGCCTGATTGTGCTCGGGGTAATGGTGGTGAATCTGTTTTCTAACAGCATCAGCCATTAGACCTTTTGTTCCTGCAGACGCCGCTGCATTTCCTCTTCTGTTAAATCTTCCTGATGGGTGGCAATCCACCACTGATTGCCCGTCGCATCCCGAACCCCAGCATTGCGGTCACCATAGAACATATCCGTCGGCTCCATCAGGCTTTCAGCGCCTTTTTCCAAAGCCCGGGCATAGGCAGCGTCCACATCATCCACATATACATAAAGTATTGCCGGGAAAAGCGGAACATCCTCCCGCGTATCAGCCATCATGATCATGCTGTTGCCGATTCTGACTTCTGCATTCATCACCTTATCGGAATATTCCGGATGTGGGGTCAGACTTTTGACCTCTGCATCGAACACATGTTGCAGGAAGGCAATCACATCCCGCACATTTTCATTAATCAGATAAGGGGTAATGGTGTGAAAACCTTCCGGAATATTTTGGGCGGCTTGGTGGGACATTCCTCTTCTCCCAGATGATAAAATTGAAGTCTAACATTTCCGCGCCAAAGCGCAAAGCGAGACGGTCTCTTCGACACTCTTGGCAATATCCCCCGGAACAGCTATGACTTGGGGATCACGGGAAAGAACAAGAATGGACTGGTGAGCATGGACTGGCGGGACGACGGCATTATTCTGAGTTTGCGCAAACATGGCGAATTCGACGCCATTATTGACGTGCTGACCCGGTGTCACGGTCGGCATGGCGGACTGGTCAAGGGGGGCATGAGCCGACGCCTGCGCGGAATCTTGCAGCCCGGCAACGAGGTAGAAGTTCACTGGCGCGGCCGCCTGGAAAGCCATCTGGGAACTTTTCAGGTAGAATTGCGGCAAACCCGTTCGGCCGCGTTTCTTTACGCGCCTGCAAAGCTCGCCGTGCTGAATGCGGTCACGGCGGTCCTGTCCACCTGCCTGCCTGAACGGGAACAACATAGACCCCTGCTGGACAGCCTGATTGCTCTGCTGGATATGGTGGATCAAGGTGACGAAGACGTTCTTCACTGGGGACCGCTGCTGATCCGTTGGGAACTGGGGGTACTCAGTGAGCTGGGATTCGGGCTGGATCTGAGCTGCTGCGCCGCCACCGGTGTGACAGAAGACCTGATCTATGTCTCCCCCCGCTCGGGCCGGGCTGTTTCCGCCACTGCGGGAAAGCCTTATCATGACAAACTGCTGCCCCTGCCCGCCTTTCTTGTGGGCAATGGCCAAAACGTTACGATCGAAGATGTGCGCGACGGGCTCAACCTCACGGAATTTTTTCTGGAAAGATACATGTTTGGTCCACATGGCAGAAAAATCCCGCATTCCCGGCGGCGGCTCATGGATTATGTGGCCTGAAGCGCACGGATTTTTGTTTATTTTCTGAGCATCTGTTAGTATACCGACTGCAGGAATTCAGGGTATATCAGGAAAGTCTTATGGTCAAAAAAGTCACACGCCCCGAACGCAGCGAACTTCTCATGCCGGCCGGCGATTTGCAACGCCTGAAAATGGCCGTTCTATATGGTGCCGATGCCGTCTATCTCGGCACGCCGGACATGTCCCTGCGCACCAAATCGGGATTTACCCTGGACGATGTGGTCGAAGGCATCAAATTCGCCCATGCCCATGGCAAACGCGTCTATCTTACGCTTAACCTGTTTTCCCATAACAAGGACGTGCCCAAGCTGGAACAATATGTGGATACGGTGAAAAAAGTCCAACCCGACGGGGTGATTGTCGCCGATCCGGGCGTATTCCAGTATGTCAAGGAGCGCGCACCGGAACTGGAACTTCATGTGTCCACACAGGCCAATGTCTGTAGCTGGCTGAGCGTGAAATTCTGGCAGGAACAGGGCGCCTCTCTTGTTGTGCTGGCCCGCGAAGTCTCATATGCGGAATTGGTTGAAATCCGGGAGAAATGCCCGGACATCAAACTGGAAGCCTTTGTGCATGGGGCCATGTGCATGACCTATTCCGGGCGCTGCCTGCTCAGCAATTTCATGAGCGAACGCGGTGCCAACCAGGGCAATTGCGCCAACAGCTGCCGCTGGAACTACAAGGTCCACATGCGCCTGAAAGACGGCACCGTCAAGGAACTGGAGCTTAATGAACATACCATTGAGTTGTTTGAATTCCTGTTGGAGGAAGGAGCGCGTGAGGGGGAACTTCTGCCGATCGAAGAAGATGAACGCGGGTCCTACATCCTGAACTCCAAGGATCTGAACCTGATGCCGAAGCTGGACGATTATCTGCGTATTGGCGTAGACAGTCTTAAGGTGGAAGGCCGTAACAAAAGCCAGTATTATGTGGCGCTGGTCGCGCGAGCTTACCGGATGGCCATTGACGACTGGTATGAAGACCCGGACAACTGGTCCCCGGGGCCCTATTTTGCCGAACTGGAGACAGTACAGAACCGGGGTTATACCCTCGCTTTCCATAATGGGCGGCTGACCAATTATGCCCATAATTATGAGAACACCGCCTCGCTTGCGGAATGGGAATTCGCCGGCCTGATTGACCGGGTGGAGGACGACAGTTTTGTCATGGAGGTCAAAAACCGCATCGAAGCCGGGGATGTTCTGGAACTGGTCAGTCCCACTCGCCGCGAAACCATTTTCCTGCGGATCTATGAATTTATCGACGCCAAGACCGGCAAAGTGAGTGATGTGGTTAACGCGGGCATGAAACCTATGATCCGGCTTCCGTTCAACTGGTTTGACCAGGAAGACCCCGAAGTTTTAAGAAATGACGTCCCGCCCATGACCATCATCCGCAAAGAACGGGCCCTGACCCGGGAGCAATGGGACCGCCTGAAACTGGACCGGGAATCCACCAAACTGGAACAGGGCGCGGGCACCGAAAGCCAGTACCGCAAGAAACTTGACCGGCTCAAGGAAAGCACGGACCTGCGGAATATGGAGCGACGCTTTAAAACGCCGCGGTTAGGGGTTGAAGGGTGTTGCGGACGGGGGTGCAATGGCTGCCTGATTTTCTGGCAGGACCCGGCTTACGCCAAAGCCCGCGAGATTATGGCGACCAAAAAACAGGGGGAGATGCTGAAGAAAAACGCCAGGGGTCGCGCCATAGACACTTTGTGCGAAACGGGATAACCCTTATCAGCTATTTTTTTTCAACAGCTCCGCAACATCTTGTGGCGTGCTGAAATTTTCTTGCTATAGTCTGCCTATGACGACACGACCAGAAATTCAAGACACCATCATTGACGCGCCACTTGGCGATACGCTGGGGGAGCGTTATTTATCTTATGCCTTATCCACCATTATGTCCCGTTCGCTGCCGGATGTGCGTGACGGCCTGAAACCGGTTCACCGGCGGCTTTTGTATGCCATGCGGCTGCTGAAACTGAATCCGGAAACGGGTTTTAAGAAATGCGCCCGCGTGGTGGGGGATGTGATCGGTAAATATCACCCGCACGGAGACCAGGCGGTTTATGACGCCATGGTGCGCCTGGCGCAGGAATTTGCGGTACGTTACCCACTGGTGGATGGTCAGGGCAATTTCGGCAATATTGACGGCGATAATGCTGCCGCCATGCGCTATACCGAAGCGCGCCTGACCGAAGTTGCCATCGCGCTCATGGAAGGGCTTGACGAAGATACGGTCGATTTCCGCGAAACCTATGATGGCGAAGACCAGGAACCGGTGGTGATGCCGGCCAACTTCCCTAATCTTCTGGCCAATGGGGCCTCGGGGATCGCCGTGGGCATGGCCACCAGCATCCCACCTCATAATGCCTCAGAATTGTGTGATGCGCTTCTGTATCTGATCAAACACCCCAATGCGAGCATTGAACAGCTGGTCAACCGCCTGCCGGGACCGGACTTTCCCACCGGCGGGGTGATTGTCGAACCTCATGACAGCATTGTTCAGGCCTATGCCACCGGACGCGGTGGCTTCCGCCTACGTGCCAGATGGGAAGTGGAAGATACCGGACGCGGCCAGTATCGTATCGTGGTGACGGAAATCCCCTACCAGGTGCAGAAATCAAAACTGATCGAAAAAATCGCCGATCTGATTTATGAAAAGAAACTGCCCATACTGGCCGATGTAAGGGACGAAAGCTCCGATGATATCCGTATTGTGCTTGAACCGAAAAGCCGCACGGTAGAAGCGGAAGTTCTGATGGAAAGCCTGTTCCGGCTGACCGATTTGGAAATCCGTTTCCCGCTCAATATGAATGTGATTGACAAGGGCACCCTTCCCCGCGTCATGTCCCTGCGTGAAGTCTTGCAGGCGTTTCTCGATCACCGGCTGGACGTGCTGCTGCGCGGCTCACGTCATCGGCTCGGTAAGATCAACCATCGTCTTGAGATTCTTGAGGGGTATCTGATTGCTTATCTCAATCTGGATGAAGTCATTCGCATTATCCGGGAAGAGGATGACCCCAAACAGGAGCTCATCAAAACCTTTGAACTCAGTGACGTACAGGCGGAAGCCATTCTGAACATGCGTCTGCGCTCGCTGCGCAAGCTGGAGGAAATGGAAATCCGTCGCGAACATGCAGAACTGGAAGCGGAAAAAGCCGACCTCGAAGATCTTCTGAAAAATGAAGAAAAACAATGGCAGGTCATTGCCGACGGCATTCGCGGCATCAAGGCCCGTTTTGGCGTAAAAACCGAGCTGGGCCGCCGCCGGTCCAGCTTTGCCGAGGCCCCGAAAGCGGAAGTCATCCCCATTGAAGCCATGATTGAAAAGGAACCGATCACCGTCATCTGTTCCGAAAAAGGCTGGATCCGCGCCATGAAAGGCCATGTAGCCATAGATGACAACATCAAATACAAGGAAGGGGATAAGGGAAAATTTGCCTTCCATGCCTATACGACCGACAAGATTCTGCTGTTTGCCTCCAATGGACGTTTTTACACCCTCGGTGCGGATAAACTGCCGGGCGGACGGGGACATGGCGAGCCGGTGCGATTGATGATGGACTTGGGAAATGACGAGGAAATCGTCTCCTTGTTACCTTATAGGCCGGGCAGCAAGCTGATTATCGCGACCCATATGGGACGCGGGTTTATGACCGACGCCGACAATGTGGTGGCGGCCACCCGCAACGGGAAGCAAATCCTGAACACCGAGGACGGGAAAAACAAACCCCACAGCGTGATCCAGGTTGAAGAAGATCAGGATATGGTGGCCATTGTCGGGCGCAACCGCAAACTGCTGATTTTCCCGCTAGAAGACATGCCGGTCATGAATCGGGGCCGCGGAGCCATTCTGCAGAAATACCGGGAAGCAACACTCAGTGACATTATCTGCTTCCGCCGGGAAGATGGTCTGAGCTGGCCCATGAAGGGCGGCAAGACACGAACCGAAACGGACCTGACCCCCTGGACCGGGAAACGCGGTCAGGTCGGGCGTATGCCGCCGCACGGTTTCCCGCAAAACAACCGCTTCAAATAAATCATCCGGGGAGTTGCGAGATGATCAGAATCCTGCCGGTCCGCCCCCTCGACAAGGGCGCGCTGGTGCATCTTCTCGCCCCCTCCCCGGCATTGAAAAATGTCTATCTGGATTTTATCCGGAAAAACGCGACCTATCATTACCCTTGGATTATTCATACCGAAACGTCGCATCATTATGAAGATTATCTGGAGCGGATTCGGGAGGGCCGGGTTTTGGGTTTCTTCCTGTTCAGCAATGACACCAATGAGCTGGTGGGGGTAATCAATCTCAATAATATCCTGATGGGGGCCGTGCGCTCCGCCAGTCTCGGCTATTACGGGGCGGCGCAGGTCGCCGGCAAGGGATATATGCGCGAAGGGTTGAAACTGGTGCTCAAATTTGCGGTCAACAAAGCCGGCCTGCACCGGATCGAAGCCAACATCCAGCCGGGCAACAGCCGTTCCATTGCCCTGGTCAAAAGCCTGGGCTTCCGCAAGGAAGGCTTCTCGCCGGAATATCTGCACATCAATGGCCAATGGCGCGACCATGAAAGATGGGCTATTCTGGAAAGTGAGGTGGCGAAACTTTAAATTTCCAAAAACTTCCTGACCCGACGCCCCGAACCTGACGCCAAAACTTCTCCCCCTTGGCAGGGCGCAGCGATGTGATATGATCCGGCAAAACCACATTACCAAGAGGATGTTGCATGTCGTCTTATCCGCTCATTCCGCCAACCACCAATTTCCGACAGATCGAAGAACAGGGCCCGCAGGTGATGGTCCGCGGCCGGGGCGTCTATCAATGGGACGACAAGGGCAAACAATATCTCGAAGGCATGGCCGGGCTGTGGTGCACGGCGCTGGGATACGGCAATGAGGAAGTAGCCGAGGTGGCCGCTGAGACCATCCGAGAGCTGGGTTTTGCCCATATGTTTTCCGGCAAAAGCCATGAGGCGGGCATAAAGCTCGGCGAAAAACTGCGCGAAATGCTGCCGGTCCCCGAGGCGCGGCTGTTTTTTGGCTCCTCTGGTTCCGATGCCAACGATACCCAGGTCAAGCTGATGCGGTATTATTTCAACGCCATCGGCAAACCGGAAAAGAAAAAAATCATCAGCCGCCGCCTCGCCTATCACGGCGTGACGCTGGCCGCCGGAAGCCTCACGGGTATTCCCGTCAATCATGCGCTGTTTGACCTGCCGCTAGAGGGCTTTCTGCATACCGACTGCCCGCATTATTACCGCTTTGGCGAACCGGGTGAAAGCGAGGCGGGCTTCACCGACCGGCTGATGCACAATCTTGAAGAACTCATTCTACGGGAAGGCCCCGACACCATTGCCGCCATGATCGCCGAACCGATCATGGGCGCGGGCGGGGTAATCCTGCCGCCGCAAGGTTATTTTACAAAGCTGCAGGCGCTGCTGAAAAAATATGACATTTTCCTGATTGATGACGAGGTCATCTGCGGGTTTGGGCGCACAGGCCAGGCGTTTGGCGCGGATACTTTCAACATCACCCCCACAACCATGAGTTTTGCCAAGGCGCTGACCAGTGCCTATCTGCCGCTCAGCGCCGTCGCCTTCCCTGAGGAAATGTATCAGGCCATGATCGACGCCTGCGATGAGGTGGGCGTGTTTGGTCACGGCTTTACCTATTCCGCACATCCGGTCTGCGCCGCCGTGGCGCTGAAGGTGCTGGAAATTTACGAGCGCGACGATATTTTTGCCCGGGCCGCCCGGACCGGTCGCTACCTGCAGAACAAACTGGAAAAATTCCGGTCTCACGAACTGGTGGGCGATGTGCGCGGCGTGGGTCTTATCGCTGCGCTGGAGCTTAAGGTGGAGAAATCAGGGCCGAAAGTGATTTCTGAGTGCCTGAAAAACGGGCTGATCCTGCGCAATCTGGGCGATGTGATCGCCATCTGCCCTCCCTTGATCATCAGTGAAGCGGAAATTGACGAACTTCTGCACAAGCTGGAGAAAAGCCTGGACGCGGTGCTCGGATAGGATAGCTTAGAGAAAATCCTCCCGGATTTTGCGTTTGAAAATCTTACCGCTGTCTTCACGCGCCAGATGGTCATAAAAGCGAAACTGACGGGGCACTTTGTAATCCGCAAGATGTTCCCGCACCAGGTTTTGTAACTCTGACACTGGAATTTCCCCGTCGCTTTCAATGGCCGCGACAATTTCTTCGCCATATTCCGGGTGGGGAATGCCAAACACGGCGCAGTCGCGAACCAGGGGATGACGGGACAGCACATCTTCGATTTCCACCGGGAAAATATTCACACCGCCGGAAATGATCATGTCCTTGCGCCGGTCACAGATGTAAAGATACCCCGCCTCATCCAGATATCCCATATCGCCATTGGTGACAAACCCGTCACGGCTGATGGCGGTTTTCAGATCGTCTTTTTGATAATAGGTGAAGGTGTCGGAGGCGATATTTTTCACATAAATATCGCCGATTTCCCCGGCTGGCAACAAAGCGCCGGTCTCGTCATAAATGCGGATTTCAGTGCCGGGCCGGGCGCGGCCGACCGATCCCGGCCGGTCCAGCCATTCGGCGCTGCTGATGGTCGCCATCAGGCCACATTCCGTGGCCCCGTAATATTCGTTGATCACCGGTCCCCACCAGTCAATCATCTGGCGCTTGACATCAAGCGGACAGGGCGCCGCCCCGTGGGTGACATGCTCCAGGGAACTCAGGTCATATTTATCCCTGACCGCCTGTGGTAATTGCAGAAGACGCACAAACATGGTCGGCACCATATGAAGATGGGTGATTTTGTAGCGCTCAATGACCTGTAAGAGTTCCTCTGCATCGAAACGTTCCATTAACACCACATCATTGCCAAGTTTAAGCGCACAACTGGTATAGCCGTTAGTTGCGCTGTGATATAGAGGCCCACACATGACCACCTTCTTGCCGGGTTCGAGGCCAAAGGCAGCCGCCAGCTCTCGAAGCAATTGCTCCGCCCGGGCCGGATCGTCGATATAGCGCAAGACTCCCTTGGGCGTTCCCGTAGTTCCGGACGTGTAAATCAGGCTCTTCCATATTCCCGCAGGGTCTCCGGTCCAGGGATCAAAACTGTCACGCCAGTCATGCCAGTTTTCCAGCCCTTCCGGGATGCGGCTTTCCTCTTCAGAAAGACGATACTGCGCGCGAATTGCGGCGGGCGTTTCGGCGCATAATATGCGGATTTCCGATGGCAAAGACGCCTTTACACGGCGGTACAGGTCCGCATGAACAACCAGCATCTTCGCCCCGCAATCCCGCACGATAGCGGCAACCTCCTCACCTTTTAAATGCCAGTTGAGGGAGGCGGCATACACCCCAAGGAAAGAAGACCCGAACATTGCTTCCAGATACGGAGCATCATTACGCATCATAATGGCGATACGATCACCAGCCACAAGCCCGGCATCATGCAGGCCCGTCGCCACCTGTGCCGCATGATAATGCAACCGGAACACCGGCAGCTCCGTCCCACAATAATACAATTTAGGATCCATTATCGCCTCCATTTATATCTAATAGATATAGTAAAAGATTTTTCCGCCTCCTACAATCGGACAATAAAATTCAGACCTCAGCACTCCCGGTTTTGTCCGCATTTTACGACAGGGGCAAACACTTCTGCTTGCCCCGTTTTTCTCTGGTGATGCCAATTTTTCCTTGTCCAAGGCCATATAAACTTGTCCAAGGCCATATAAAAAAGCCGGAGCTGTCCCCGGCTTTTTCATCGGACAAACGTCCTTTATGCTGTGACATCCATACCACTTACTCCATGGCGTCCAGACGCTTGAGAGCGGCTTTGGTCTTGGCGATTTTCTCTTCCCCTTCGGCCAACGCCTGCCGGCTTTCCATAACCACCTTTTCCGGGGCCTTGGCGAGAAAAGCTTCATTGCCGAGCCGTCCGCGCAAACCGGCCATCTCCTTTTCCAGCTTAGCCAGATTTTTTTCGAGCCGTTTTTTCTCTTCCGAAATATCAATAACATCAGCCACCGGCAGGAAAACACTCGCTTCGCCAAGCACCACCTGAATAGCGCCTTTCGGGGCTTCCCCCTCATGTAGTGCAATGCTTTCCAGGCGCGCCAGACGCATGATCACCTCCCGATGATTTTCCAGCGCTGTCTTTGAACGCGCATCAGCCCCGCTCAACAACATCTGAATTTTTGCTCCTGCCGGCACATTCATTTCCGCCCGTGCCGTGCGAATTTCCGAAATCAGCGAAATGGCCCAGTTCATTTCCGCACCAGCCTCCGCATCAATGAGGTGGTCATCCTTATGCGGCCACTGGGCCAGAATGAGCGGTGTCTCGCGCTGATCACTGAGCGCCTGCCACAATTCTTCGGTAATGAACGGCATAAACGGATGCAACAACACCAGAATCCGATCAATGACCCAGGCGGCCGTCTGACGGCATTCTTTGGCGGCCGCTTCATCATCCCCCTGGAACAGAGGTTTGATCAACTCGATATACCAATCACAGAAGGTGCCCCAGGTGAAATGGTAAATGGCACCCGCCGCCTCGTTATAGCGGAATGCTTCCAGCGAACTGGTGACCTTGTCCACCGTTTTCATCACTTCGCCGATGATCCATTTATTGACCGCCAGTTTGGCCGAGGCCGGATCAAAAGCGCCCAGCCCGAAACAGTCATTCATTTCACAGAACCGCGCCGCATTCCATAGCTTGGTACCGAAATTACGATACCCTTCGACCCGTTTTTCGGACATTTTGATGTCCCGGCCCTGGGCCTCCATGGCGGCGAGGGTAAACCGCAACGCATCCGCGCCGTATTTGTCCGCAAGTTCCAGCGGGTCAATCACATTGCCCTTGCTTTTGGACATCTTGGCGCCAAATTCGTCCCGCACCAGGGCATGGACATAGACGGTATGGAACGGCACGTCTTTCATGAAATGCAGGCCATCCATCATCATGCGCGCGACCCAGAAAAAGATAATGTCAAATCCGGTCACTAGCACATCGGTCTTGTAATGACGTTTGAGGAAGGGATCATTTTCATCGGGCCAGCCCAGCGTGCCGAACGGCCAGAGCGCCGAGGAAAACCAGGTATCCAGCACATCCGGATCACGAACAAGCTCCACATCCCGCCCATAATGATCATGGGCAGCCTTGCGGGCTTCTTCTTCGCTCATGGCGACAAAGGTTTCGCCGTCCGGCCCATACCAGGCCGGAATCTGGTGGCCCCACCACAGCTGCCGGGAAATACACCAGGGTTCAATGTTGCGCATCCATTCAAAATAGGTTTTTTCCCATTGCTTGGGCACAAATTTGGTACGGCCGTCTTCAACGGCGGCAATGGCTTCCCTAGCCAGTTCCGCCGCGTTCACATACCACTGATCCGTGAGCCAGGGCTCAATGACCACGCCGGAACGGTCTCCATAGGGAACCATGTGAACCGTGTCTTCCACTTTTTCCAGAAGCCCCAACGCCTCCATGTCCGCCACGACGCGTTTGCGGGCCTCATAGCGGTCCAGCCCCCGGTATTTTTCCGGTACATTGTCATTGGTCCGCGCCTCGTCATCAAAAATATTGATGTTTTCCAGATTGTGGCGTTTGCCCACCATATGGTCGTCAAAATCGTGGGCCGGAGTAATCTTCACCGCCCCGGAGCCTTTTTCCGGATCGGCGTGTTCGTCCGCCACCACAATCAGCTTGCGCCCCACCAGAGGCAGGGTCAGGGTCTTGCCGATCAGGTCCTGATACCGTTCATCGTCGGGATGGACCGCCACGGCCACATCGCCCAGCATGGTTTCGGGCCGAGTGGTGGCCACAACAACATAACGGCCTTCCTCCCCGTCAACCGGATATTTGAAGTGCCAGTAATGGCCATTGACTTCCCGCTGTTCCACTTCCAGATCAGAAATGGCGGTTTTCAGTTTGGGATCCCAGTTAACAAGGCGTTTGTCCTTGTAAATCAGGCCGGCATTATACAGTTCCACAAATACCTTAAGTACAGCCTCATGGAACCCTTCATCCATGGTAAAGCGCTGACGGCTCCAATCACAGGACTGTCCCAAGCGACGCATCTGGTTAAAGATCATGCCGCCGGATTGTTCCTTCCACTGCCACACCCGTTCGATAAATTTTTCCCGCCCCAGGTCACGACGGGAAATTCCTTCTTCATCCAGTTGCCGTTCCACCACCATCTGGGTGGCAATCCCCGCATGATCCATACCAGGTTGCCATAAAACATCCTTGCCGCGCAATCGTTCAAAGCGGATCAGAATATCCTGAAGCGTATGATTAAGCGCATGGCCGATATGCAGACTGCCCGTCACATTGGGCGGCGGCAGGACAATGGTGAAAGGTTCCGCCTCGGGGCGCTGCCCGCCTTTGAATGCCCCGCTTTTTTCCCAGGCATCGTAAATTCTTTTTTCCGCCGTTGAAAAATCAAAAGTTTTTTCCAGCATCTAAAACTCTTTCTTTTGCGTCCTGTCCAGGGGCCAGAATGCGCCCCAAAAGGCATAAGTCAAAAAAAGAGAAGAGCCCGGCGGCCCTTCCTGTTTCATTTTGCGCCAAGATAGACGCCCATCCGTGAAAAATCCAGCGTTTTGCCCAGAATTTTATCCAGAATCTTGTCCAGAATTTTATCCGGAATTATGTCCCAAAACTTACGGTTTTTTGGTCCGGGCCAGACGAGCGATTTCCTTGGCGACCATGCGCTCCACAATGGGCGGCAGATTTTCATCCAACCAGCTTTTCAGCATTGGCTTGAGCAATTCACGCACCAGGTCTTCCAGCGTATTACCGGAGCCTTCATATCCTGAGGTCAACAGAGCTGAAAGCCGTTGAAATTGCCCCATGGCCTCAGCAGAAGGCCCTTCGGACATCAAAATATCCTTGCCTTCGGCCGGATCAACGTCATCTATGTCCATTCCCGCCAGAGCAGGCTCAGGCTCGGGCTCGGGTTCCGGTTCAGGCTCGGGGTCCGGCTCGGGTTCTGGTTCATCGTCGATTTCCAGCTCGATATCCTCCCCTTCCTCCTCAACCATATCCGTCAGCTCAAGAATTTCTTCTTCGGGCTCGGGTTCCAGTTCCGGGTCCGGCTCGGGTTCCGGTTCAGGGGCAGATGAGGCCTCCTCTACAGGCTTCTTTTCCTCCCTTTCCTCTTCATCTTCGGAAATGATCCGGCGAATCGAGGCGAGGATCTCCTCCATACTTGGTTCTTCTTGGCCGTCCGTTTCGCTCATGCTTTATGTCTCGCTCGATGATATTCGTCAGGTCAGTGGAGCTTGCCCGGCTCCTCGCTGTCGAAATGATCCCCTTATGATCCAATGTAATGCAGTTCTCGCTTAACTGTACACCTTTATTGAATTATGAGCCATTATCAAGGTTTTTAGATCATGGTGCAAACTTAAAAGCGCACCCCTATAAACGCAATGCAGGTCCGCATTTTGCAGAATGGAAACCGACAGAATGCTGACCTTTTGATCACAATTCCTCCTTGTCTTTAAACAAAAAACACTTCCCGGTCAAATTCATGACTGGCGGAAAGTGTTTTTCAAAGCCTCTTTTTGCGGATCGGCATATTCTGAAACGACAGGATTACTCTTCGTCGTCAACGCCCCATCCATAAATCTTACCATCCACGCGTTCTGTGTGTTTTCGGGAATCGTAATACGGCACCTCCAGTTCAAGATCGCGGGCCGTCAATTTTCCAATGGCCCGTAACAATGTGTAGGCGGCAACAACCTGGTCCCTCATGGCGCGAACATGCTGCACCCGGGAATCCAGAAGTTCCTGTTCTGCATCCAGAACATCCAAGGTTGTCCGGGAGCCGACTTCCGCTTCCTGACGCACCCCGTCCAATGCAATTTCATTGGCTTCGACCTGATCTGCCGTGGACTGAATTCGTGCGGTTGCTTCCCGATACCCTTCCCAGGCATTCTGAACCGTCTCCTGAATCTGGCGTTCCGCAGCGACAACCTCCAGGCGCCGCTGGTTTTCAATCTGCTTGGCCTGGCGAATCCTGGAAGACTGGGCCCCGCTCTGATACAGCGGCACTGTCATGCGCGCGACCACTTCCGCCGTTGAAGAGGAGGTGACAATAGTGCTGGAATCCCATGATTTACTGTAACTGGCCTCCAGGTCGAGCCGAGGACTTAGGCCTCCGAACTGACTTTTTACATTGTAGCGGGCAGCCTCTTCGGTAAATTTTGCTGCCGCCAGTATTGGATTGTTGCGCAGAGCAATCTCCAGCGCCGCTTCTTCCGAGGCCGGCAGGGATGGCAGGGCGCTCACTTCGTCAAGAGTTGCCGGAGACATGCCGACAATCCGGGCAAAGGCCGCCCGGCTGGCCGTAAGCGCCGCTTCTGCCTGAAACTTCTCGGTTATAGCCCGGGATAAACGCGCCCGGGACTGGGCCACGTCCGTCCGGGTGATTTCCCCGACCCGAAAGCGGTCTTCACTGGCTTCGAGCTGACGCTGAAGCACCAAAACGTTATTCTTGGTTAGAGCTAGAACGGCTTCGTCCCGTTTGACATCCATATAGGCCGTCACCGCTTCCAAAAGAACCTGCTGTTCCGTCTCCGTAAGCTGCGAGCGGGCGGCTTCCACCTGCTTGCGGGCCTGTTTGGTATTGTTCACGGTCTGAAAACCGGTGAAAAGGGGCTGCTGCAGGGTGATACTGGCGCTTTTGGGATACAGGGTGCCACTACGGAAAATTTGGCTTTCACTTGTGGTGTCCTGATAACTCACCGAACCGTTGGCGGTGATTGACGGCAGCCATCCGGATCTTGCCTGTGCAATATTTTCATCCGTTGCACGCACTGCCGCCTGTTGCGCTTTCAGCGTCGGGTTACTGACATAGGCGGTTTCCAGAATTTCCTTCAAGGACTCTGAATATGCCAAAGACGTCAGACTGACTGTTGCCAGAAGACAGACGGAAATGCCGCATAACGTTTTTTTCATTTTACATCCCCGAAACAGGACGATTTTCCGCCCCGCCAATTTATATCCAGATCAATAACGATCCACTCAAATCAACTCATTCAAAACCAATGCACTGGTCATACACCAGTTTTATTGACAAAAGGTTTCGGCAAGAAAAACATCCCTGCCCCTTCCGCCATCAGAATACAAATCCCGGATCCTTGGCAAAGGCTTTCAGCTTTGGAACCGCGGCGTCAAACAACACCTGCTTGCCCGGAATTTTTTCCTTATACGTTAGAATGCAGGCTTTTCCGACGCCATTTTCATTCAAGACACAAATAACCCGGCCATCATCCGTGAGCTGTTCCAGAATATTTTGCGGAACTTCATCCACCATGCCGTTGATAAAAATCACATCAAAAGGCCCCTGTGCCGCAAGCCCTTCTTTGAGAGGGCCATTCACCACCGCCACATTATCACAGGCTTCCTCTGAAAGTAGTTCTGTGGCCTGTGTCGCAAGCTTTTCATTTTCTTCAAGGGCGACAACGGCCTCTGCAAGACGCCCCAAAACGGCAGAGGAATACCCCGTGCCACAAGCAATATCCAGAACGAGGTCAGTCGGTCTTACATGCGCCGCCTCAACAAGACGGGCAAAAACCATTGGTTCCATCAAATACCGGCCTTCCCCGACTGGAATGTCTTCATCCAGATACGCCACCCCGGCCAAAGAGCGGGGCACGAATTTTTCACGGTTAACGGAAGCAATGGCATCTATGACTTTCTGATCGGTGATCTGATTAGGGCGCAATTGCCCTTCGATCATGTTGGTTCTGGCTTGGACTGAGTGTGTCATCGAACAATGTCCTAAATGTTATCCCGAAAATATTGCTGCATATATATAGGGTCCGGGTCGGCTTGACAACATTGTCTCGATCAAAGGAGGGAACTTAACGACAAAACGCCTTTGCTCTTTTCCATCTTTACGCTTTTCAACTCTCGCCGGGCTGAAAAATTACGAACGTCAGATGACAACATTAAGACTTGAAAAAAAGAAATGAGGGTGTAAAAAGATGCAACGCCATTTCGGAGGGCTCTTTCGTAAGGGAATGATCTCCTTATTGTAGATACAAAAATAAATACGAAATGTTCTTCCGGAATCAGGAACTCTTCCTTTTTTGCAAGGAAGGCTAAGGTGCGGTGGCGGAGAGGCTACGCAGCGGATTGCAAATCCGTGTACACCGGTTCGAATCCGGTCCGCACCTCCATAACTTTCTCTTAATATCAATAGGTTATTCGATTATTCAGGGTGTGCCATTTGGCGCATTGTTCAGGGCTCGGGAAACACTGTCCCATGAGTATTCCCACCAGATTTTTTTATCTGACGAGAGCCGTTGTTTGCTGCGACCCGTTATTCCGCCAGAGCCAGCTGATGAAAGTCCCCTGTTTCGGACTCATTTGCCCTATCGTCGGGATCATATGTCCTGATCTGTTGTTCAGGGTTCAGATTATTTTTATCCAGCTTATTTTTATAATGGCTTTTAATGATCCGGTATTTGCCGCCCTCATCCGCCTGCAGATCCAGATACACATTGTATCCCGCCGAGGGCCTTTCCCACCAGATCATTTTCCAGTCCGTGTGAGCACGGGCGTAATTAATGATCAGCTTCAATGCCCGTAACGGAAATTTGAGAGCCCCTTTGAACAACGCCCTTTTATCGGAATCAACTTGCACTACAGTGAAAAAGATATAAGGGACTCCCTGAGCCATTTGCAGCGCATTGACAGGTCGGTCATACACCCGCACAATGCCAATCTTTTCTTCCAGCCATTCAATATGAACGTGGCTGGAATTCACCGGTGATAAATCCATAAATATAACCCACCATATTCTTTTCGCGCTCAGCGTAACAGTTCTCACTCCAAGCTTAAAATCGTCACTCTGAACACGATGATTTTGCCCGAAATGTTAAAGTTTTTGCCAAATAACCTTCATTAACCTTAACAGTGCCTAGATGCTATCCAGTGGCTGACAAACCTGTCAACGCCCTTATCCGAAGATAGGTTGATATACAGTTATCGGCGGTTTCAATTTGCAACATTTACAGATGCTTAAGTCCGTCTGTTTTTTTTCCCTGCCCACGGAAGACCAGCGAGCAAAATGTCTCATTTGTGCCACAATCCAGGAATCACCCGGAATGAGGCAGACAACAGCGCGCCCAGCGGGGCGAATCCCTTTGGGAGTATACGCGATTGTTTAACACGATTTCAGGCAAATTCCCTGTGCGGATATCGGCGAAATAATTTTTGCAATTTTTTGAATTTTTTTATTGGCAGATGTTTTTTCTCTTTGTATAAGGTGCGCGTTGGCGGCGCACACCGCCGGGACAGAATTTTCTGATCCCCGATAGCTCAGTTGGTAGAGCAGTAGACTGTTAATCTATGGGTCGCAGGTTCGAGTCCTGCTCGGGGAGCCAATTCGAAGGGTTCGGTTATTCAGACCGAACCCTTTTTCATTTTCGCTTTTTGAGAGCCTATCCGGCCTTGTTCCCAGACAGATCCGATTTAGGCAAATCCAATTTAGGCAAATCCGGCCCGGTATAAAAATCCGGGGCATGTTCCCTAACCACCGGGGAATCACTGGCCCAAGCATGGCAGGTATTGAGGACGGGCGGACGTTTCTTCTTGCGGGAATCCGCAAGATCCTTTCCAAGCTCTTTCTTCTGCTGTTCCCGGCGTTTCATCAGAGCCGTCATCACTGTCTGAATGGCGACGGTTGCCAGCGGAGTGAACAGTTCTGTCAGATGCGTACATCCCTCAACACCCCCGACCCGTGTTTTGATTTCCCGGCGCCAACCGGGGCCGATCCTGACCCCGACCAGTTTTTTGTAAGCGGCGGTAATATGCGGGCACATTTCAAAGGGGCTGTGATCGGTCACCGCTTCAATATCCCGGATCACCAGATCATCATCCACGGTCATACGAATGGACATGTCATGAATGGGGTCGCCGGGCTGGATGGGTCCGCGCCAACGGTTTTCAAAGGGATAACTCTTGACATCCGTCATATGACCTTCGATATCCCAAAGGCCATCTTCGCGTTCATATCCATCACAAATAATGGTGCGGGTGTGAAGTCGTTTACGAGCAGCAGGCTCAGACAGAGGCATATGTCACTCCTTGACTAGGATGCTCACGGGGGTTACGAAACCCTCACAGAACTTGCGTTCCTGAGGATTTCTTCATGGCAGAAGACACGCAAATGCTTCATGCAATGTACTTCATGCCGCCAATACCGTAAACTTATGATAATGCATATGGCCCTTTCAGCGCTTTTGCGTTATGTGAGGGCACTTGCAACTGGAGAAGACAAATAAATGACGGCAATCAAAAAAGCCATAGTTTTATTAAGCGGCGGACTCGATTCCACCACCTGTGTCGCCATTGCCCGGGATCAGGGATTCGCGGTATATGGGTTGAGCTTCCGCTATGGGCAACGTCACACCATTGAACTAGAAGCCGCCCGGCGAGTCGCGCAAAGCATGCAAATCAGCCATCACGTGGTTGCCGAAATTGATCTGGGGATTTTCGGGGGATCCGCCCTGACGGACGATATCCCTGTGCCCAAGGGACGCAGCCATGAGGATATGAGCGAAGATGTGCCGGTCACCTATGTCCCGGCCCGCAACACCATTTTCCTGTCCTTTGCCCTTGCCTATGCCGAAGTCCTTGGCGCCAACGACATTTTTATCGGCGTGAACGCACTGGACTACAGCGGGTATCCGGATTGTCGCCCTGAATTTATTGCCGCTTTTGAAAAAATGGCCAATCTGGCCACCAAGGCCGGCACCCAGGACCACCGGAAATTGAACATCCACACCCCGCTGATTCACATGTCCAAGGCGGAAATTATCCGCACGGGGCTGTCTTTGGGGGTGGATTACAGTTTGACCACCAGCTGTTATGATCCGGCAAAAGACGGCGCGGCCTGCGGCCAATGTGACGCCTGCCTGCTGCGCCTCAAGGGATTTGCCGAAGCAAACGCCAGGGACCCCATTCCCTACCAGGATGCCATGACATCATGACCTATAGTGTAAAGGAACTCTTTTATACCCTTCAGGGTGAAGGGGCACGCACCGGCCGGGCCGCCATCTTCTGCCGGTTCAGCGGCTGCAATTTCTGGTCCGGGCTGGAAAAGGATCGGGAAAACGCCACATGCCGCTTTTGTGATACGGATTTTGTGGGCACCGATGGCCCCGGCGGCGGCAAATTTGCCTCACCACAGGAACTGGCCCGCGCCGCCGCAAGGCTATGGCAGGAAAACACACAGGATCGGGGACGCCCATATCTTGTCTGTACCGGCGGCGAACCCCTGCTACAGCTGGACGAGCCTCTGATCGAGGCCTTTCACGACGCAGGGTTTGAAGTAGCCGTCGAAACCAACGGTAGCCTGCCCGTTCCGAAAACAGTGGACTGGATCTGCGTCAGCCCCAAATCCCTCACTGACCTTGTCCAGAAACAGGGACATGAGCTGAAGCTGGTTTATCCACAGGAAAACATTCGCCCGGAAGATGTGGCTGATCTGGCCTTTAAGCATTTTTTTCTGCAACCTATGGACGGATTTGGCCCCGACGCAAACGGGCAGGACACCGAAAAATTCAGACAGGACAATACCCGCAAGGCGCTGGACTACTGCCGGCGCCATCCCCTATGGCGGCTCAGTCTACAGACCCACAAGATCCTGCAAATTCCCTGAAAATAAATTTCCTGAGAACACTTTTGGTGAGAACCGCGTTTTCAGAGCAAAGCACAGCGCTGGGGCCTGGCAATCATGTCAGGTGTTATCCCCTGCCCCGATAAGCGGGAACCCCTTGGTCCGGAATCCAGACCCCTTGGGGTGGCGTGCCGGTCTGAAAAAAGACATCAATGGGAATACCGCCACGCGGATACCAGTATCCGCCAATCCTCAGCCAGTGTGGTTTTAATTCTTCCACCAGCCTCTCCCCAATTCCAACTGTGCAGTCTTCATGAAAAGCGGCATGGTTACGGAAAGAATGCAGATAGAGCTTCAGCGACTTGCTCTCGACGAGAAACCCGTCCGGCACATAATCAATGACCAGATGGGCAAAGTCAGGCTGTCCGGTGACCGGACACAGAGAAGTGAATTCGGGACAGGTAAAACGTACAAAATATCGGGAGTCCGGCCGCGGGTTGGGAACCTTTTCCAGCACCGCCTGTTCGGGGCTTTCAGGCAGTTTCGCCGTTCCGCCCAACTGGGACAAACCTTTATAAATTTCCTTACTCATCGGCTTACCTCTTCATCAACATTGTTGACTTCTTACTCCATATTTTCTAAAGATCAAAGCCATGAAACGGTTTTACTTAATACGAATGTGTCTCTTTCGAATTATGTTCCCGGTCTTCGCGTAAGGCCGGGCCGGTCCCTTATGGACCAACTCTCTGCGAAAGAAACATCATCGTATTAAGGAAAACAGAGCATGTCTTTGTCCAATACCTCCCGTTGCGGGACCCCCTCTTTTTGCGAAACGACTCATTTTCAGGTCACAGCAGAGCCTGAAGCCGGCACCCTGCCCCGGATCCTTTCCGTATTTGAACGGCAGCATCTGGTCCCTGATCTGGTGAGATGCAGCAAATTTTCAGCGCAAAACCGCCTGAAAAGCAAACTGGTCATCCAGGTCCACATCCAAAACCTCAGCGCCGAGGGCCGCCTTATTCTGGAACAAAAGCTGCAAGCGCTTGTTGCGGTCTGTGATGTGCGTTCAGAAACCATATTGGGCCGCTCTCCCTCGGCAGAAAGCGGCCTGCAACTTGCCTCTTAGGGCTCCATCTGCCCTTTCCTGCCTTCAGTGTTTTTTTTGAGGACAATTGACGACAGGCTTGCGACCCGGCATAGAGCATCCTATCTATAGGGAATTATTCAAGCGCAGAAAACGGGGTCATCAAGATGAAGATATGTGACGGTTTAGTGGAAGCCATCGGAAACACGCCACTGATCAAGCTCAAAAAAGCCTCTGAAGAAACCGGGTGTACCATTCTGGGCAAAGCAGAGTTCCTTAACCCGGGTGGATCCGTCAAGGATCGCGCCGCCTTGTATATTATACGGGATGCGGAAGAAAAAGGTCTTTTAAAGCCGGGCGGCACCATTGTGGAAGGTACAGCCGGCAATACCGGCATCGGCCTTGGTCTGGTGGGAAATGCCCTGGGATATAAAACCGTTATCGTCATGCCGGAAACCCAGTCACAGGAAAAAAAGGATATGCTCAGATTATGTGGCTGTGATCTCAGACTGGTCCCGGCGGTGCCCTACAAGGATCCGAACAACTACGTCAAATATTCCGGCCGTCTGGCCGAGGAAATTGCCGCCACCTCCCCCAATGGCGCGATTTGGGCCAATCAGTTCGATAATGTAGCCAACCGTAAGGCCCATTATCTGGGCACTGGCCCGGAAATCTGGGAGCAGACAGAGGGCACCGTGGATGCTTTCACCTGTGCAGTTGGCAGTGGCGGCACATTGGGCGGGGTGTCGATGGCGCTGAAAGAACACAACAAGAATGTCAAAATCGTCCTGGCTGACCCGATGGGCGCGGCGTTGTATCATTATTATAAATACGGCGAACTGAAAGCCGAAGGCACTTCCATAACCGAAGGCATCGGTCAGGGGCGCATCACCGCCAATCTGGAAGGAGTAGAGGTGGATGACGCCTATCAGATTCCCGATGCCGAAGCGCTTGAGGTTGTATTTGACCTTCTGAAATATGAAGGGTTGTGCCTTGGCGGCTCCTCCGGCATCAACGTGGCGGGTGCCATCCGTCTGGCAAAGGAAATGGGACCGGGACACACCATTGTGACAGTCCTATGCGATTATGGTACAAGGTACCAGAGCAAACTCTTTAACCCTGACTTCCTCAAGGAACAGGGACTGCCCTACCCGGACTGGCTCTAGAGTGAAGTCAGCTGGGAAGCCACCGGACACAAATTATTTTCGATAATATTTAAAAGGATAAACCATGGCAGAGAATTATCCCGCGCTCGTTTCCACACAATGGCTCGCTGACCATCTTCACGCCCCTGACGTAAGAGTGGTAGACGCTTCCTGGCATATGCCGGATCAGGGGCGCGACGCCCGGGCAGAATATAACGAGGCCCATATCCCCGGCGCGGTGTTTCTGGATCTGGATGACGTCTGTGATACAGACATAGATCTGCCACATATGCTGCCAAGTCCTGAAAAACTTTCCAGTCGCCTGCGCAAGCTTGGTCTGGGGGATGGCATGCGCATTGTCATCTATGACAACAGCGACGTCAAATCTGCCGCGCGGGCCTGGTTCATGTTGAGATGTTTCGGACATCGGGACGTGGCAGTCCTTGATGGCGGTTTTCAAAAGTGGCGGGCGGAAAACCGCCCCACAGAAGATATTCCTCCCATTCCGGGACCACGGCATTTTACCGCCCGGTTCAATAACACCATGGTTCGGGATCTGGATCAGATGCTGGCCAATCTGCATACCCGACGGGAACAGGTGATTGATGCCCGCGGCGAACCCCGTTTCAAGGGCAGCGTGCCGGAACCTCGGCCGAATATGAAATCAGGTCACATCCCCGATAGTCTCAATATTCCCTATACGACCCTGCTTGACCCAAAAGACGGCACCTATCGTCCTGTGGAAGACCTGAAAAAAATATTCCAGGAGGCAGGAGTGGATCTTAAAAAACCGGTAGTCACCAGTTGCGGGTCCGGTATTACGGCCTGTGTGCTGGCCCTGGGCCTTCACCTGGTGGGCCACCAGGAAGTGGCCGTTTATGACGGTTCCTGGGCGGAATGGGGCAGCCACCCGGATACGCCGGTGGAAAGATAACGCGGGAAAATAATCATGAAAAAGGAAACCCGACTCGTCGATGCCGGCCGGCGCAAGGAATGGACCGGGAAAGTCGTAAATCCTCCCGTTTATCATGCCTCGACAGTGATTTTCGATACCCTCGCGGATATGAAAAACGCCATCCGCCACCGGGAAAAGAACCATCTTTATTATGGTCGGCGGGGCACCCCCACACAGTTTGCCTTTCAGGACGCCCTGTGCGAACTGGAAGGCGGCGCCGGATGCGCCCTGTATCCTTCCGGTCTCGCCGCTATATCCGGTGCGATCCTGTCTTTTGTGGAAAGCGGGGATCACATTCTTATGGTGGACGGCGCCTATGAACCAACCCGCAGCTTTTGTGATACTGTCCTCAAGCGTATGGGGGTGGAAACCACCTATTACGATCCGCTTATCGGCGCAGAAATCCGCAAACTTCTGCGCCCCAATACCCGGGTTGTATTTGTAGAATCCCCCTGCTCTCTCACGATGGAAGTTCAGGACGTTCCCGCCATAGCCAAAGCCGCCCATGATCATGGCGCTATTGTCATGATGGACAATACCTGGGGCACCCCACTGTATTTCAAACCCTTCGAGCATGGCGTAGATATCTCCATCCAGGCCGCCACAAAATATATCGTCGGTCATTCAGACGTGATGCTTGGCACCGCCACGGCCACACCCGAACATTGGGACCAGCTTCGGGAAATGAGTTTTCAGATGGGGTATTGCGCGGCCCCTGATGATGTTTATCTGGCGCTGAGGGGCCTGCGCACCCTGGGACTGCGCCTGAAACAGCATCAGGAAAATGCCCTTATCCTTGCCCGTTGGCTGGAAGAGCGGGAAGAAGTTGACCATGTACGCCACCCGGCTCTGCCCGGCTGTCCGGGCCACGATATCTGGAAACGGGACTTTACCGGCAGTTGCGGGCTGTTTTCCTTTTTCCTCAAACAGGGTAGCGAAAAGGCACTGGCCGCCTTTCTGGACGGCATGCAGCATTTCAAGATGGGCTTCAGCTGGGGGGGGTATGAAAGCCTGATCCTGCCCGTCCAAAACATCGCCCGTATCCGCACCGCTACCCCCGCGCCAACCTCAGGTCCACTGATCCGCCTGCATGTGGGTATCGAGCATCCGGACGACCTGATCGCTGACCTGGAACAGGGCTTCAAGAGATTGAGAGCGAATTGAGTCAACCCATGCACAATTCACTCTAATAAAGCACTTTAAGAAGATTGTTTATTATTTTGATAAAAAATAATAAATTCTTGACGCAGAAAAGATAGCCACAGCCGCCAGCACGATGGCCGGACCAGTTGGAACATCCCAGGTTCCAGACAAAGTGATTCCGGCAAAAACCGAAATCACCCCGATCAGCGCCGAAATCAACGTCATGGCAAGCGGCGTGCGGGTGATGTTGCGCGCCCCAGCGGCGGGAATAATCATCAATGCAGTAACCAGAAGCACGCCGATCACTTTCATTGCCAACGCGACCAGGACCGCAATCATCAGCATATAGGCGGCCTTGGTGCGTCCCACGGCTACGCCCTCCACCCGGGCCAGGTCCTCATGAACGGTAATGGATAGCAGAGACTTCCAGATAAGCAATAGCCCGGCAAGCACCAGCAGCGCCATGATCAGAATACCGGTAATATCCTCGGCGTTTACGGCCAGAATATCCCCAATAAGATAATACATCATGTCCTGCCGGACAGCCGGTTGCAGTGAGATAACGATCAGACCGATAGACAAGGCGCTGTGAGCCAGAATACCCAGCAAGGTATCCGAGGAAAGGCTACGGTCCTGCTGCAATACCAGCAACAGCAGCGCCACCACGGCGCAAACCGCCACCATAATCAGCGGACTTGCCGTCCCCAACGCCACACCCAGCGCCACCCCCATTAGCGCGGAATGAGCAATGGTGTCGCCGAAATAGGCCATATGCCGCCAGACCAGAAAACACCCCAGAGGACCCGCCACTAGAGCCACCAGGCTGCCGGCAATAAGAGCATTCAGAATAAAATCCTCAATCATGTTTCTTTGGCCCTGTCGTCTGCGACGGGTTATGATCCGGCAGGCAACCGGGCACAACATTTCCCCGGCTGTCATGGTGATGATCATGATGATGGGTATAGAGGGCGACATTTTCCACCCCGGGCGCAAACAACGCCCTGTATTCGGGATGATCCCGCACGGAATCCGGGGCGCCCTGACAGCAGATATGGCCGTTCAGACAAATCACCTGATCCGCCCCGGCCATGACCATATGCAGATCATGGGAAATCATCAGAACAGCGCATCCCGTTTCGTCCCGTATAGTGGTGATCAGCCGGTACAATTCTTCCTGACCGGTAATATCCACCCCCTGCACCGGCTCATCAAGCACCAGAAAATCGGGCTGTCCCAAAAGCGCCCGGGCCAAGAGCAACCGTTGCATTTCCCCCCCTGAAAGATTTTGGACAGGGTTGTCAATCCGGGCCATAAGTCTGACCTGGTGCAGAACTCGTTCCATCTGTTGGGCTGTGGTGCCGGGCCTCAGTCTTAAAAAATGCTGCACCGTCAGCGGCAGGCTGTCATCCAGCATCACTTTCTGGGGCATATACCCGATCCGCAGCGCCTTTCGGCGACGGACATGTCCGTTGTCCGGCTGCACAAGCCCCAGAGCAATTTTCATCAGGGTGCTTTTCCCGGCGCCATTGGGGCCGATCAAGGTCACAATTTCCCCCGCCATGACACTCAGGCTCACATTCGAGAGCACCTCCCGTCCCCGAAAGGACAGGGAAATACCCTCAAGCTCAAGTATTGGCTCCGCCCGGCCCTGCATCAGTTCAGCCCCGTTCACCGGCAATTGGCACACAGGCCCATGACTTCGAGCATGCTCTGTTCGCTGCTGTAGCCATGATCTGCGGCTATTCGGGTAATGTGCCGATCAAGAGCCGTTTCAGTGACTTCGGCAACGGTCCGGCATTTTTTGCAAATCAGAAAATGGCCCTGATGTCGGTGCGCTGGGTCCGGACAGCCGATAAAAGCGTTGAGGGATTCAATCCGGTGCACAAGTCCCTGTTCTATGAGAAAATCCAAGGCACGATAAACGGTCGGCGGGGCAACTTTTTTCTGCCCCACACTCAAAAGATCCAGTAGCTCATAGGCCGTCACCGGCTTGTGCCCCCGCCAGACCAGCTCCAAAACTCTGCGGCGGAGCGGGGTAAACCGCATCTCGCGACGGTCGCAGATATCCCGGGCGGCGCTCAGGGCCTGCTCGATACATTTGTCATGATCATGTTTGGCGGCAGTTTGCATCATGGATGGTTATTCTTGTCTTATTGATCAATCCCATTTAATGAATAGTGACGACATACGCAATGAATTTCAAGCTTATAAGCTGTCAGACAGGAAACATCATGACCGCCAGCATTCCGGAAAAAATTATTCAGCAGGTGCTCTCCCGGCTTAAATTTGATGCTGATGGGCTAATCCCGGCCATTGCCCAACAGCATGATACGGGGGAAGTGCTGATGATGGCGTGGATGACAGCCGAAGCGGTGAGCGAAACCCTGAAGACGGGGCAGGTCTGTTACTGGTCGCGCTCCCGCCGGGCGTTGTGGCGCAAGGGGGAAAGTTCCGGACAGGTCCAGATGCTCAAAAATTTTCGCATCGACTGTGACGGCGATACGCTGTTATTGCTGGTGGAGCAAGAAGGCGTGGCCTGTCACACCGGACGGCGCAGCTGCTTTTTTGAGGAAGTCACAGCCCGCGGTCTGAAAATTATCAGCGAGGTGGAAAAGGACCCCGCTGAACTTTACGGCAAATCGGAATAGACCCGGATCAGGCTAGAGTGAATTGTGAATAGGTTGGCTCAATTCACTCTAAAACGGCTCAGCTATCGGCAGCTTTCTGATACGTTTGCCGGTGGCCGCAAAAATCCCATTGCAAATGGCGGCGGTAACCGGCGGTACACCGGGCTCGCCCACCCCGCGTGGCTTATCGTCACTGTCCACCAGATGAACCCGGATATCCGGCGTCATATCACAACGCGCCAGCCGGTAATCATGAAAGTTGCTTTGTTCCACCTTGCCACCCTTAATGCTCAGTTCCGAGGTCAGGGCATGGGATATGGAAAAAATAATGGACCCTTCCATCTGGGCAATCACCCGGTCAGGATTGATATACCGCCCGCAATCAATCGCCAGATCCACCCGCGGGATCGTCACCGCGCCATCCTTGACCGCCACCTCGGCCACAACGGCAATGTGGCTGAGAAAACTGTAATGACAAGCCAGCCCCAAGCCATGCCCTTTGGGGAGTTTCCGACCCCAACCGGCCTTGTCGGTGACCAGTCGGACAACATGTTTGAGACGCGCCGTCTCAAAAGGATAATCCGTCTGTTTTTCACCATAATTGAATTTGGCGTTGAAGCTGTCCACCGGAATTTCCCGGTCCGGGGTCAGATGTTCAAGCAGAAAATCCCGTGGATCGCGGCCGGCGGCATGGGCCAGTTCATCCATGAACGAGCCTACGGCAAAGGCGTGGTGAATGTTGCAGACCGAGCGGACCCAACCGATCCGGATATGGGCCTGGGTCTTACCTACTTCGGCCCGTATATTGGGAATGTTATAGGGCAGATCCACCAATCCCAACCCCATCTCAAACGGCAGGGGCTGATCCGCGCCGGGGCTGAAAATGGATCCGATGGTGGGGAAAACCGAATTATGGTTCCAGGCGATCACCGCGCCATTTTTATCCAGCCCGGCTTTCAGATGCTGGGCGCTGATGGCGTGATAATAATCATGACGGATGTCATCCTCGCGGGTCCAGACCACTTTGACGGGTTTTCCTGTTTGCTGGGACAAAAACGCCGCTTCGGCCACAAAGTCGGATTTGGATTTGCGCCCGAAAGCCCCGCCAAGGAGCGTGACATGTACGGTGACATTCTCCTTTTTCAGCCCCAGGGTCGCCGCCACCACATCCTGTGTGGATTGCGGGTCCTGCACACAGGCCCAGATTTCCGCCGTCTCTCCTGTGACATGAGCCAAAGCCGCCGGCGGTTCCATAGGCGCATGAGCGTAATACGGCATCAGGTAATCTGCCTCAACGACCTTATCAGACTTTGCCAGCGCCTGATCCACATCACCGTCATGACGGCCCACAAAAGAACCGGCTTTCTGCGCCGTTTTCATCAGCTCCTGCTGATACGCCGCACTGTCATGGCGATCATGGGGGCTGGAACTCCATTCAATTTCCAGCGCCTCGCGGCCTTTCATGGCAGACCAGGTGTTTTTGGCCAGCACCGCCACGCCCCCCAACGGGGTAAAGGCCGTAGGGGTCTGCACATCCGGCATGCGAATCACTTTTTCCACACCCGCAATTTTTAGCGCCTGCGCCGCATCATACTGTTTGACCGTGGCCCCAAAAACCGGCGGCCGCTGAATAACCGCCACCAGCATGCCTTCCCTATGCAGATCCTGGGCATAAATGGCCCGACCGCTGACCATGTCGTCCAGATCATAGATTTTGACCGGTTTTCCAATCAACGTGAAGTCCGCTGGTGACTTAAAGTTCAGCTCCTCCCGCCCGGGTACGGCATCATCAGCCGCGAGAACTGCCGCCTTTCCAAAAGGCATCGTTTTGCCTGACTTTTTATGCAAAATTCGGTGGTTATCCGCATGGACCTCTTCCACGGGAACGCCCCATTCCCGCGCTGCGGCCCGCTCCATCATCTGCCGCGCTGCCGCGCCCATCTCCCGCATTTTTTCATAAAAACGCCTCACTGAGCGCGATCCGTCCGTATTTTGGTCCCCCAGGCGCGAATCACCAATGGCCTGAATGATTCTGACTTGGCTCCAGTCCGCGCCCAGCTCATCCGCCACCACCTGCGGCAAGCCGGTTTTCGTACCTTGTCCCATTTCTGAGCGATGCGCCGTGATATGTACGCTACCGTCCGGATCTATGACCACATAAAGATTCGGGGTAAGGGACTTTTCTCCAGCAAAAGCCCGCATCAGCGAAAATCCGCTCACTTCGGCGCTCAGGGCCAGACCGCCAACAACAGCAGATTTGATCAGGTGACGGCGGCTGACATTCATAATACGGGTCATTTTGACTTCTCCGCGGCTGATTTTACGGCATTCACTATCCGCTGATAGGTGCCGCAACGGCAGATGTTGCCCCACATTTCCCGACGAATTTCCTGTTCACTCATATTGGGGTTTTCGGCAATCAGCGCCGCCGCCATCATGATCTGGCCCGACTGACAATAACCGCACTGCGGCACGTTATGCTCTTTCCAGGCCATCTGCACCGGATGGTCCCCTTGCGCCGAAAGCCCTTCTATGGTGGTCACCATGGCTCCGTCCAGATCCCCCATCTGTATAAGGCAACTTTGCATGGCCTGGCCGTCAAGATGCACCATGCAGGCACCGCATTCGCCAATCCCACAAGCATATTTGGTGCCCGTAAGTCCCGCTTCATCGCGCAAATACCACAACAGGGGCATTTCCGAATCCCCGTCATAGCTGTGCGCCTTGCCGTTTAGTGTGAAATTGATCATGATCTCCTCCCCAAGCGTATCGTAGTGATTAGTCCCCTAGAGTGAATTGAGCCAACCTATTCACAATTCGCTCTAGAGAGTACAGGAAGGACGGCAGGCTGCCAACCAGAGTTTCCCCATAATAAGAAACCCTCCCGCAATGGGGAGGGTTGTCGATCTGGTGACCCCGGCAGGATTCGAACCTGCGACCTTGAGCTTAGAAGGCTCCTGCTCTATCCAGCTGAGCTACGGGGCCGAAAATTCCATATCTCAAATTTCCATATCTTGAAGTCTCATATTTTCTGCCCTATCCGCGATAGGCAAAACTGTCGGCATAGGATTTGATTCGTGGCTTGGGTCTATGCGGCGGCAACAGAACATAATCAATATTGTAGCGTTTGGCATAGGCCACGGCGTCTTCCATAGTGTCGAATTTCAGCCGGATCTGGCTTTTGACATCGCCGGACCCTGTCCAACCCATCAACGGGTCATGATACCTGTGCTGTTCGGGGTCGAATTCCAGAACCCACATTCCGGTTCCTTTCCTGCCGGACTGCATGGCATTTCTGGCGGGCTGATAAATCCGTGCTGTCATATCGACACCTGTTCTTCCAAGCTTTGAAAAGTTCACCGTTATTTATCGCAAAGCCCCCGGAAGGGAAAGCCCAAATATGCCATCGCCCCGAAAAAAATACCTGATAAAGATGACCCCAAAGATCGGCCAGGCAAATAAAAGACATGAAAAGATCATGCCTTTAATCGTTCAGAGATCGTTCAGAGTCTGACAGATGGTCGGGGAGACAGGATTCGAACCTGCGACCCTCTGGTCCCAAACCAGATGCGCTACCAGACTGCGCCACTCCCCGCAGGATATGCGGCCCCCGGCAGAATCATATCGAACTACATCCGGGGCCTCTCTTGAGGAGGCTTAATACTTGATCAGCCTCCGAAGAGCAAGCCCTTTCCCGGTGACGGCATGTTTTTTCCTGAAGTCGGTTGCTGATCCTCCTGGGGAGAAAGAGCCTTCTGGAAGGCCGGATGAAGGACCCTGTCCCCCACGGAAATGCCTTCTTTCCGGGCAAAACCCGCATTCACCTCAAGCGCCCCCAAAACCGGAAACCTGGAAGAAATATACGACAGCGACAGCGGAGTGGTGGAATAGGCAATATGGACAATCCGGCCCTGTTCATCAAGAAACAGGATATCAAGCGGAATATAGGTGTTTTTCATCCACATGGTGACCGGTTGCACCGCTTCAAAAATGAACAACATGCCATGATCTTCCGCTAGACTGTCCCGATACATCAATCCCCTGGCGCGCGTGAACGGCGTGTCCGCAATTTCCACTGTTATCACGATCTCTTTTTCCGCCGTTTGGATGACCACCTCTGATTGTAAGGATTCAGTGGCATATGCCAAAGGAGAGAAGATGAAAGCCGTTGCCAGGAGCGAAAGAAATATGCCTTTTCTTTTGGGGAAAAACCGAGCCGGAACAGCGCACATCCCCGTCCCCAACTCGCGTACTGACAGGGCCATTTTTTCAATAAGAAACTCAAAAACAGAAGAAAAAACAACAAACATCATCGCGATATCCTTTCAGGAAAAGCATATCACGTAAATGCAGGCATTTTAATGGCAGGCATTAGGTTTTAATGGCTCGTACCATCAGGCCGCGGTCTCCCTCCGCGATCGCAACCATTAATGTTTGTCCCGGTGAGAGATGATCAAGGCCAAAATGGCGCAGGACTTCCATGTGAATGAAAATATCCTGTCCGCCATCTCCCCGGTTCACAAATCCATACCCTTTAACCCTGTTAAACCATTTCACGGAAACTTCGACAAACTCCAGATCACTCAGATCCGCGTCAAAGTCAACTGAACTGCGCCCTTCCGGCCCGTCTTTCTGGACCGCCGTCGTCAGATCGTAATTCAGGATTTTCACCGCCTGTCGTCCTTTGGGACGATCTGCGGAAAGACAGGTCACCGTACATCCCTCGGGCAGAGACCGCCGTCCGAGTTCCTTGAGAATGGAAAAATGGACAAGAATATCTCCCTTGTCGTCTTCTGGCGCCACAAAGCCATGCCCTTTAACGGAATCAAACCATTTGATCGTCCCGGTAACCTCCTCAAAATGATCTGAGGGATTGTGTTTTACCATGGACGTTTCTTTTTTGCTCTCTTCCTCAGCAAAATCCTGATTCTCTCCCGCGTTTGCCTGTGCACCTACTGTCGCACTTGACTCCATCATACAACGTCCCCACTATGCGTTCCCCAATAATTACTTTTCACTGCCAACACAAATAACGGCAGATTATAACATGGATATATCCCAAGAAAAACCATAGGTTTAAAAAATATTAAACAGGCCACAAAAACAAGGCAGGGTTACATTAACCCTGCCTTATAAAACATTTTTTTATAGAACGGTTGTATGGTGCGAAATCCCACTGCCCGCACTCATATCATTCGGATCAGTGTTCCGTCGCCCCTTTGGCATTTTCGTCCTGGTGTGAAGCTTCATACTCACTGTGGTGCTGGATAAGACCTTCTTCATACATGTAGTCCGTCGCCGGCTCCAGCACAGTCAAGACCGCAATCAGGCCCACCAGAGTCATAACAATGGTATAAGGCAGCGCCATAATAACCATGCGCACATAGGATAGACGGATCAGAGGCGCAAGCGCAGAGGTCAGCAGAAACAGGAAAGCGGCCTGCCCGTTCGGAGTTGCCACACTGGGAATGTTGGTCCCCGTATTGATCGCCACCGCCATCAGATCAAAGGAATCACGAGCAATCTGACCGAGATCAAGGGCATTTTTGATTTCCTTGATATACACCGTCGCCACAAACACATTATCGCTGATGGCTGACAACACGCCATTGGCAATATAAAAACCTGCGATCTGACTATGGGTATCCATACTAAGAACAAAGTCAATGACGGGGCGGAAAAGTTCCTGGTCATTAATAACCGCGACCACAGCAAAAAAGACCACCAGCAGCGACGTAAACGGCAGCCCTTCTTCAAAGGCCTTGCCAATCTGGTGTTCTTCGGTCACGCCATTAAACGCCGTCAGCAGCACAATCACTGACAACCCGATCAATCCTACAGCCGCCAGATGGAACATCAGTCCGATCACCAGCCACCCGGCCACAACCGCCTGGGCGATAAGGGACGCTTTTTCGTTCAGGGTACGTTTGCTGGACTGTTCCGCATCAAATTCTTCCAGAATATTGCGGACCGCGACAGGAAGTTCGGTGCCATAACCGAAGATCTTAATTTTTTCCAGCACCATACAGGTTATAAGCCCGGACACCAGAACCGGCAGGCTCACAGGCGCCATGCGGATAAAGAATTCCACAAAACTCCATCCGGCGACACTGCCAATGATCAGGTTTTGCGGTTCACCCACTATCGTACACACCCCGCCGAGTGCCGTCCCCACAGCGGCATGCATCATCAGGCTGCGCAAAAAGGCCCGGAACTGTTCCAGGTCGCTGCGGTGCAGTTCCTGAACGCTGTGATCAGAAGAATGATCATGTTCATGATGAAAGGTCTTTCCGGAGGCCACCTTGTGGTAAATGGAATAAAATCCTACCGCAACCGTGATCACCACGGCGGTCACCGTCAGCGCGTCCAGAAAGGCGGAAAGTACCGCCGCCATAAACGAAAACAGGAACGACAAAAGCACCTTTGAGCGGACTTTGAGCAGCACCTTGGTAAAGGTAAACAGCAACAGGCCCTGCATGAAATAAATGCCCGCCACCATAAAGACCAGCAGCAGGATCACCTCAAGACCATGCTCAATTTCATGATAAACGCTGGTAGGGCTGGTCAGGCCCATAAACAACGCTTCGAGCGCCAATAACCCGCCCGGAATCAGGGGATAACATTTCAGCGCCATGGCCAGCGTGAAAATAAATTCCAGAACCAGGATCCAGCCGACAATATAAGAGCCAGTCTCCGGGCCCAGCGCAATATACAGCATAGGGTTCAAAATAAGAAACCCGATAATGGTCAGTTTGTACCACTCGGGTGAATGGCCCATGAAATTTCTGACCATCCCTTGGGAGATTGTTTTTACCATTGTTTACTAAAGCCTTCCATTAATTATCATGCCGATTTCACATGCGGCGAAAACAACCCTGCCAATACATACTGAGACACACAGTGAAAGATCAAGAAAAACCGGAAAAAAACCACAAAAATCGCCTCCAGTCCTCACCAGTTATCATCTCAGGGGATGCCAAAGCCTAAAATCAGGCACGCCAGCGCCATCAAGGCGCCAGAAAAAGCTGTGAGAGTAAAGACTGGACATGATCGGCGGATTGATTTACTGAGAAAAAATGATCGACGCGTTATATCAAAAATCAATCCTGAAACAGGCGGCGCTGGCGGTCGGCCATGGGGCGCTGGAGAATGCTATCCTGCATTACACCCTGCACAACCCCCTGTGCGGTGACCGCATTACAGTTTATCTCAACGCCGAACAGGATATTATTCATGATTTTCGTCATGAAACCCGGGCCTGCGTGTTATGTCAGGCCAGTGCTTCCCTGTTGGGACAACATTTGGCAGGAGAGCCCTCAGCTCGGCTTCGCGAGGTCTGCGCCATACTGATGGCGGGTCTGGAAGAAAACACACTGGACAGTGTTTCATGGCCTGCAGAAAAATGGCGGGACTTTTCGATGTTTGCGCCCGTAGCGCCCCATAAGAACCGCCATACTTGTGTGACCCTGCCCCTTCAGGCGATTCTGAAAGCCCTGGACAGTACTTCTCTTGCCGCCCGAAAGGCGCGGGAGACGACGGGCTAAAATCAATCTATTCACAATTCACTCTAAGTCGCCGCCTTTGCCTAAAATCATGACAGCGCAGTTATTATTTCAATTTCCGGGCAATCAGATGATCGACCGAAATCTTGCCGCTACCTTTGGCAATCAGCAATAACAGCGCCGCGGCCCACAAGGAATGATCCGGCCATAACCCGGGATAGACAAACGTCTGAATCACTGCGGTCATACCCAACATCGCCAAGGCCGACAGCCGGCTGGCCAGACCAATCAGCAATAATACCGGCAAAGTCAATTCAGCCAGCAACGCCATATGCGCCGCCAGCTCCGGTGGCAGAACCGGCACATCATAATCACTTTCGAACAATACATAGGTGAAGTCGGAAACCTGCCATTTCAGGGTGATGACCTGAAGGAACTGGTCCAGCGTGAAATTTGCCGCATCCTGTTCAAGGGTGATCTTGGTCATGCCTGACCGCCAGAAGATCCCTCCCATGCCCAGACGGGCCAACAGTAAGATCATACTTTCCGGGATACACCCCGCCATCTGAATGGTTTTTTTCCCATAGTGAATCGTTTTGTCCAGCTTATGTATCATTGCTCTTTCCCTTTTCATAAGAACAGGCTTCTAATAAGAATAGGCTTCGACAAGCCGAGCGCCCAAAATCAATGCGAGCGCACCCTGAAGGTCAAAATCCGGGTAATCCGCCAGGATATCCCGCACCGCCTGCCCAAGCGGTTTCGGTTTTTTCAACAAGCGGATAAAGTCAAAATTCGCCGCCTCTAAACGCAAAAAAAGCACCTCCAGATGCGGCCGATAGACCGCCAGACGGCTCCCCCCTTGATCCAGTGATATCCGGTCATTTCCTGCATAGTCCGGCTGGTTGCTGCGCCAGATCTCAAGAATGGGATAAGGACTTTCAAACAGCTCTACAGAAGGCAGAAAGTGCAACACCATTTCCTCAAGATGCGCAAACCCCTCCCCTTCTATCCCCGCCGGATCCAGCGGAATTGCATCCCGGGCTCGGGCAGCACGGATGATACCCCGTTCAAACCGGGCCATATCTGCAAGATAAGGGTGATCCTTCGCCCCCCGGAAGGTTGTCAGAAATGTCGGAAAATTGGCGCCATATTCCGCAAGAACCGGGGACTGCGGGGGAAATTTGCGAATATATTCCCCACTCAACGCCTGAAAAAAATCATCCCCAACCAGCTTGTGCACCACAGGAAAATTGTCCGCCAGCGCTGCTTTGAGGGAGAGAAGGACATTATTTTGATGAATTTGCACCCTTTCCCCGGCTTCGGCTTTGGCCCCTTTGACATATCGGGCCAAGGCCGCAGGGTCACCACTCAGAAGCGCCTGCCGGAACGCAATCTGAAGCCGGCCAAGTTTCATTTCAGCCTCCCGAGAGGGGCAGGCCCCGGAGAGTGTTTTGCCGCCCCCAGGAAGTGTTCGGCCCGCTCTGCTTCCTGCAAGAGTGTGAGCAGAGAGGGCACATTGGTATCCCATTCGATCAAGGTGGGTCGGGGGCCCATCAACTCCAGTGTCTTTTCATACAGCTCCCACACCTCCCGCGAGACATTGGCCCCATGATCATCTATGCGCAAGACCCGGTTGCGCCAGACCTTTTCCGTATGGCCCGCCAAATGATATTCCGCCACCGCCTCCGGACGGATCTGGCGCAGATACTCGTGACATTCCCGGCCGTGATTGCTGCAACTCACGTAAATATTGTTAATGTCCAGCAACAGGCCACAACCGGTGCGGGCAACGGTTTCATTGAGAAACTCATATTCGGGGATATGGCTTTCGTTGTATTCCAGATAGGTAGATGGGTTTTCCACCAGGAGTCTGCGCCCCAGATGGTCCTGGCACCGCATTATGTTTTCACATAAAATTTTCAGCGCCTCTTCCGTATAAGGCAGGGGAAGAAGATCGTTGAAATACTGCCCATTGATGGTGCTGAAGGAAACATGTTCCGAAATCAGCCCCGGATCATATCGGTCCATCACCTGCTTGATCCGGTCCAGATGGTCCTGATCCAGCCCATCGGCTGATCCCAGGGACAACCCCACGCCATGCAGCGACAAGGGATAATCTTCCCGGATCTTACCCAGGTAATAATGGGCGGCGCCCCCCTCACCCATATAATTTTCCGTATGAACTTCCACCCAGCCAATGGCGGGTTTTTCTGCAAGAATGTCCTGATAATGCTGGGCCTTGAGGCCAATTCCGGCCGATGCCGGAATTGTCTCTTGTGCCCACTGCATCGGGCCCGTCATAGGATCGGATACCATCATTGCGGACCGGGAGATTATTTTTTGGGGGACGTGCTGCCCCCGACCAGCTTGCTGCATGTGCCTTCGGGAACATAAATCCAGGCGTCTTTCTGTCCATCTACCTTGGACGTCCCGGCACAGGAGCTTGTGGCCGTAGCGCAGTCGTTTTTCCCTGCTTTAGCCACACCGTAACATTTCTCGACCGCTTTATCGCCAGCCAGAGCCCCGCCCGGTGCCGCCGTGAGGCTGACTGCCGTCGCCATGGCGGAGATCAGAAGTGCAGATGTGGTTTTTTCTTTGAGCTTTGACATTGTGTATCCTCTTCAAAGTTGTTGCCATTTGCGGGACCTATAGTTCCACCACACCTTGAAAAAGGAAAATCACAGCTCATCACATTTTTGGTGAACTCTTGTGAGCTTTTAGTGAGGTGTCGCGACGTCGGCATAATCCAGCGCCACGACAAGCCCTTCTGAAACCCAGCGTTTGAGAAGTTCAGCCGCCCTTAACGGGGCTTGTTCCCCCTGTTCACGGAACAGCTGTTCACACAGGACGGGAAAACTTTCCTGACGAAGCGCCAGAGGCAGCACCTCCGCCTCATCCGGATCCAGCGTACGGAAATAACTGACCAGATCACGTCGCCACTGTATGACAATAACCGGTGCCGCCAGTTCCTGGGGCAGAACAGGTTGCTCCTCACGGCTAACCGAAGACCATATGGCCGTTACATTCCATTTTGTCTGCTGAAGGGATAAGGAGGGATGAAACCCAAGGCGCAGGGTCGTCCACGCCGGCGGCGGAATACGGGCGACATCTTCCACGCAAACAGCCGATGCGTCAGGGGCATCGAAAACGTTTACAAATCCCCATTCAAACGCCGCCATTTCGGCAAGGGCCGGCAAATTTCTATAAGGGGGCTCCTTTCGCAAAAAGGCGGAAAGATGCTGTCCGTAAAACCGCAGGGAAGGATGCCGGGAGGGGTGGGCCCGGGCATAGGCATCGCACAATGTCCCGAATGCCGCCTCTCCCAACATTCTCTGCAGCACAGGATAATCCTTTTGCAAGGTTTCCCGAAGCCGCGCCTGATAAGCGTGGGCATAAATATGAAGCCGCTTTTCCGGCCCGATCCGACCGTCAGGGGCAACTTCTCCCAGAAACTCATGAGCCGCCTCCCCGGCCTCTGCCGTGACCGCTTGTCTGAACAACGCTTGAAGCCGGCTCAATGACGTCATGACGTCGTCTCCTGCCTCATACCCTTTTGTGATCCGACCACTTCTTGTGCAATGCGACGGGCCTGGGTCAATTCTGCCAGCAGGTCTTCATAGGGGGGGATATGGTCATCCCGTTCGATCATGGTGGATACCGGTCCGAAATATTCCAGCGCCCGCCGGTACAACGCCCAGACCTCTGCGGCGACCGGGTGGTCATGGGTATCCACAATATAATCGCCGTTATGTTCATGGCCCGCGAGATGGAACTGATAAACACGTTCTTTCGGCATGGCTTTCAGATAGTCTTCCGGATCGAAGTCATGATTAAAGGCGCTGACATAAATATTGTTAATGTCCAGCAGGATATAACAATCTGCCTGTTCGGCAATTTCGCGCAAAAACGCCCATTCTGTCATGTCGGACTGATTGTAAGTGAGATAGCTGGATACATTCTCGATAAGGATATGCTGTTCCAGGTAATCCTGCACCTGGCGTATTCGCCTGACCACATGGTTCAGGCTTTCTTCTGTATAGGGCAACGGCATCAGATCATGCAGATTGAGCCCATCCTGCCCCGTCCAACATAAATGATCCGAAATCCATTGCGGGTTCACCGTCCTTGCCAGATCTTTCAGATCCTCCAGATACTCCATATTCAGGGGGTCGGTGGAGCCAATAGACAGGGATACCCCATGCATGACCAGGGGATACCGCTCCCGGATGCGCTCCAGATAATGACGTGGTTTGCCGCCGGGCACCATAAAATTTTCCGAAATGATTTCAAACCAATCAACGGACGGACGGTCAGAAGAAGGTGTATCGTTAAGAATGGCCTCGAAATGATCCGGTCTCAGCCCCAGACCATAACCAAGAAAAGGTTTCTGCGTCATCTGCTCCCCTATATCAAAGAAAGCGGCCAAAAAGAATAGCGACGTCCCACCGGGATGCCGCTATTCCCTAGAGTGAATTGAGCCAACCTATACACAATTCACTCTAGCCTTTGGGGGCTCCCCCGGCAGAATTTATTTTTTGACTTCTCCGCCAACTTTCTTACAGGCGTCTTCGGACATTAGCACAAAACCCTGCCCTTTGCAGGACCCGTGTCCGGCACAGGCATTATTGGCGCCTTTGCAGTCATTATGCCCTTTGCACGCGTTAACGCCATAACATTTGACATTCCCCTTTTCCCCGGCCGTAACCGTAGCAGGCGCGGCGGCGAAGAATCCGGCAGCGGCAACCGCCATAGCCAGACCGGCTGTTTTCATTGGTGTGCTCATTGTCATTCCTCGTTATATTGATGTTGGTGCATCCTTATGCCCTGCCATAAATACCACACAGCGGACAAACCACACAACAGCCGCCCCGGTCAAACCACTTCACAAAATTGTGTATCTGCGTTCTCTAACGCCTAGAAATATGAGAGAGGAGTTTGATTGTTTGCTGCGTATAACGCGTAAAAAATAGCCCAAAAAAGAAAAATAACATAAGGAAGGAAATGGCGGAGAGGACGGGATTCGAACCCGCGAGGGGCGTTAACCCCAACTCGCTTAGCAGGCGAGCGCCTTAAGCCACTCGGCCACCTCTCCGCCGCCTTGTTTATAGAGGAAGCCCCATGCGGTCAAGGGGAAATTCGGAAAACTTTTTATCTCGGGAAAATGTTCGCTCAGCCCCCTAAAAAACCTTTTCTGTCATAACAGGAAAGGTTTCGGATCGGATAATTTGTTTGTGGTGCCGGATTAAAAATCTCAAGATCCGCATTAATGAGTCGCCAGCCACTCGCGGGCTTTTCTCTGCGCTTCGGCGATTTCCTGCGGTGACATATATTCCGCCACTTCGGCCCGATCAATCTGAGCACTTTTCATGCCGCGAATGGCCGCCAGGTTGAACCATTTATGGGCTTCGACATTATTCTGTTCAACCCCTTGCCCGACGGAATACAGCAGTCCCAGATCATAAAGCGCCTCTGGCGCGCCCCGGTCCGCTTCCTGAAACCTTGTTGTAAGATAACTATCATCCAACCGACCCATTTTTCTTCTCCATCAAAACCCTATTTTTTTGGTGTTCACATGATTTTATTTTTAAACAGGCTTTTTTCGGCCTTATGAAATTGAGCATCTCTGCAAAAATTAAAAATTTGGTTAACCATAAAACAAACCCCACAACACGTTGTTTTACATAAATTTTTCAAAATAAAAACGGACCCCCACGGAAGCCCGTTTCTAAAAATTAACGATTTTGGTGAAGAACGTTAACCAAAAATCCGAAAAAGACCGGATTATTTGGGCATATTTTCCTTCATTTTTTCGTCCATTTTTTCTTTGGCTTCTTCAGCGGCCTTTTCGGCCTCATCCATCACTTCTTCTGCTGTTTCCTCTGCGGACTCAGCAGCGTCTTCCATAGCTTTGCCTGCCTCTTCCATAACATCTTCAGCCGCTTTTTCGGCTTCATCCGTCATGGAAGATGTTTCACTGGTGGCTTCCGCTTCCTTCTCCGTTGCGGTTGTGGTGGAGCCATTGTCATCCCCGCAAGCCGCAAGGCCGAAAAGAGCCGTCCCGGCAAAAGCTGCCATCAGAAGGTTTTTCCTAAATTCCATCATCATTCCGTCCCCTACTCTCGTGAAAGAAATAAAAAGTATGTTGCCATACAAACAACAGGCTACAGTATTATGGTTAATATGGCAATTTTAAGAAAAAAGAACGTCCTGCAAAACTTTCACAAAAAAACGGGGCAGCTCTCGCGCCCCGCTTTGTTTGCTGTTAATACTGCTTTGTAAATTCGATTTTCGAAAACGACGTGCTCAGCCCTTGAGTTTTTGCAACAACAACTGGTTCACCAGTTGCGGGTTGGCTTTGCCTTGAGTCTTTTTCATGACTTGTCCGACAAAGAAGCCGAGCAGTTTTTCCTTCCCGGCACGATATTCTTCGACCTTATCGGCATTGGCCGCCATCACCTCGTCGATGAAAGCCTCGATGGCGCCGGTATCTGACACCTGTTTCAGGCCCTTTTCCTCCACAATCTGTTCCGGAGACTGGTCGGAGGTGAGCATAATTTCAAACACGTCTTTGGCGATGCGTCCAGAAATTGTGCCATCCATCTGCAGTTTCAGCAGCTCCGCGCCATGTTCTGGCGGGATCGGACTGTCGGTAATGATACATCCCAACTTGTTTAACGCCCCAAACAAGTCACCGGTCACCCAGTTGGACACCTGGGTGGCAAATTCATGTTTATCCTTGCCGGTCATTTTTTCCAGAGCATCCAGAACCTGTTCAAAATAAGCGGCATTTTCTTTTTCTGCCACCAGCACCCCGGCATTATAGGCAGGGATTTTCAGGTCCTCGATGAACCGGGCCTTTTTCGCATCCGGCAATTCCGGCAAATCTGCGGCAATCTCGCGCACAAACTCCTCGGTAAACTCCAGAGGCAGCAGGTCCGGATCCGGGAAATAGCGATAGTCGTGGGCCTCTTCCTTGGACCGCATGGAACGGGTCTTGCCCGTATTTGGATCAAACAGCCGGGTTTCCTGCTCTATTACCCCGCCGTCTTCCAGAATGGCGACCTGGCGTTTGGCTTCATATTCAATGGCCTGCATCACAAACCGCACGCTGTTAACATTTTTGATTTCGCAACGTGTTCCTAGCGGTTCACCCGGCCGGCGCACGGACACATTGACGTCAGCGCGCATGCTGCCCTGCTCCATATTGCCATCACAGGTACCGATGTAACGCAAAATGGTTCTGAGTTTTCTCAGGTAAGCCCCGGCTTCCTCAGAAGAGCGCATATCCGGTTTGGAGACAATTTCCATCAGTGCCACGCCGGAGCGGTTGAGATCCACATAGGTCATTTCTGGATGCTGGTCATGCATGGACTTGCCGGCATCCTGTTCCAGGTGAATCCGTTCGATCCCCACTACCCGGGTTTCCCCATTTTCCAGATCCAGGTGGATTTCCCCTTCTCCCACAATGGGGTGTTTATACTGGGAAATCTGATACCCTTGGGGCAGATCGGCATAAAAATAGTTTTTGCGGTCAAAAACGGAATAGGTATTGATCTTGGCCTGAAGCGCAAGACCCGTCCGGATTGCCTGCCGCACACATTCCTTGTTGATCACGGGTAACATGCCAGGCATAGCCGCATCCACAAAACTGACCTGCGTGTTGGGCTCTGCCCCAAACGCCGTGGAGGAACCGGAAAACAGCTTGGCTTCGGAAATCACCTGGGCATGAACTTCAAGCCCGATGATAATTTCCCAATCCCCCGTGGCGCCCTGAATAATCTTCACCATTATTTCTCTCCCCCGTTGCGTGACCACCAGTTTTGAGGTTTGGCAGTAAAGCCGGCCGCCTGCTCCAGAACGTCTGCCGTCCGCAGCACTGTTTCTTCATCAAAGGGTTTGCCTAAGAGTTGCAGCCCCAGCGGTAGTTTCTCCGCGCTCAATCCCGCCGGGACAGAGATTCCCGGAAGACCGGCCAGGCTTGCCGGCACGGTAAAGACGTCATTGAGATACATGGCCAGAGGATCGTCGGACTTTTCGCCAAGAGCAAAGGCCGCACTCGGCGCTGTGGGAGTGAGGATCACATCCACCTGCTCATAGGCTTTTGAGAAATCCCGGGCAATCAGGCTGCGCACCTTTTGCGCCTTCAGGTAATAGGCGTCGTAATAGCCGGCGGACAGTACATAGGTGCCGATCAGAACCCGACGCTTGACTTCGTCGCCAAACCCTGCGGCACGGGTATTGCTGTACATTTCCGCCAGACTGTCGCCAGAAACCCTGAGCCCATATTTTACCCCATCATAACGCGCCAGGTTGGATGAAGCCTCCGCCGGCGCCACAATATAATAGGTGGGCAGGGCATATTTGGTATGCGGCAGGCTGATATCCACAATTTCGGCCCCCGCATCTTTCAGCCAGCCGATCCCCTGCTGCCACAGTTTTTCAATTTCCGCCGGCATGCCGTCCACCCGGTATTCCTTGGGAATACCCACTTTCAGACCACGAATGTCCCCGGTCAGAGCCGCTTCGTAATGGGGAACCGGCACATTGATCGAAGTTGAATCCTTAGGGTCATGCCCTGCCATGCTTTCCAGCATGATCGCCGCATCCCGCACCGTCTTGGTGATCGGCCCCGCCTGATCCAGCGAAGAGGCAAAGGCGATAATGCCCCAGCGAGAGCAGCGCCCATAGGTGGGTTTCAGGCCCACAAGGCCGGTAAAGGATGCCGGTTGCCGGATAGAGCCGCCAGTATCCGTGCCGGTGGCCGCCAGCGCAATATCCGCGGCAACAGCCGCCGTCGACCCGCCAGAAGATCCCCCCGGCACAAGTTTCTTGTCGGAACCTTCCGCCCGCCAAGGGTTAATGGCCGGACCGTAATAGCTGGTTTCATTGGAGGAGCCCATGGCGAACTCATCCATGTTCAATTTGCCAAGCATCACGGCCCCGTCCTGCCACATCTGGGCGGTCACGGTGGATTCATAGAGCGGCTTGAAACCGTCAAGAATATGACTCGCCGCGCAGCTGTGCACCCCCTTGGTACAAAACAGATCCTTGATGCCCACGGGCAAACCGGTCATGGCCTTGGCCTCGCCCGCACGGATCATGGCATCAGCCCGCTCCGCCATGTCCAGCGCCTGTTCGGCAGTTGTGACAATATAGGCGTTCAATTCACTGGCATCTTCAATTGCTTCCAGATGCTGTTCGGTAATCTCGCGGGAAGTGAAGTCGCCGGCTTTCAGTCCGTCGCGGGCTTCGGCGAGGGTCAGTTTTGTCAGTTCTGTCATGATCCCCTCCTATTCGATGACCTTGGGAACGGCAAAAAAGCCATGTTCAGCCGCCGGGGCATTGGCCAGGATATCCTCTCGATAACCACCGTCGGTGACCTTGTCTTCCCGCATGGGTAGACTGGCTTCAACCACGCTGGTCATGGGATCCACCCCGTCCGTATCCACTTCGGACAGCATTTCTACCCAATCAAGAATATTATTGAGTTCCCCGGCCAACGGCTCCAGCTTGTCCTCGGGCACAGTAATCCGGGCAAGGTTCGCGATTTTCGCGACAGTATCCTTATCAACAGACATCTTGTTCCTGACTTTGTTGTGATGACATAAGATGAGCGGAACCTAGCACCGGCGGGGATGTTCCGCAAGGGTTAGCATCGCTAAATCCGGCAAAATGACAGGTTGGTCAAAAAGCCTTTCCACCGGAACAGTATGCAGGTTTAACTCAGGTTAAATATCTGCCTGCAAACCAGGTTCACAGCTGTGAGCAGCAATAAAAAGGGGAATATTTTTACCGCCTTATTCGACAAGCCGATCAAGTGCATAACCACGAAACGGTTTGGTATGGGCAAGCGCCACATGGCTCGACATATTAGCCACACCTTCCATATTGCTGATCAGATCATCATTGAGCTTGAGATAGCTGTTCATGTCAGGACAGACAATCCGCAGGAAATAATCAAAATTGCCGCTCACCGTGTAGCATTCCACTATTTCCGGGAATTTTTCGATGGCTTCCTCAAAGGCCTTGAAATTGTCATTGGTATGTTCATGAAGGCTAACAGTGACCAGGACTGTCACGGTCCGGCAGATCATATCCAGATTGATGTTTGCCATATATCCTTCAATATACCCTTCCTCTTCAAGCTTTCGCACCCGTTGCAGGCAGGAACTCGGAGATAGCCCTACCTTCTGGGACAGATCATGATTGGTGATACGCGCATCATTCTGTAAAATCGAAAGAATCTTCAAATCAATCTTATCAAGAGACTTCTTTTTCGCCATTCTTGGACTCCGTAGGTTCTTTATTATGTTATGTAACTCATTAAAAAAAATAACGAATAATCTTTTTAAAACAATATATCACATTTCGGTTACAATCCGAATAATATTTTGACCTTTTCCAAAAATAGAAATTTCATTTTTCGGATTCCGTGTAAAACTTAGGAAGAACAAGGCAAATGTTTTCAGGACGTTTTCGAGAAATACACGTTACGAAAAGGCATCCCCAAAATGACATTACAGAAGAACCGGAAAATTTCTCTGATCGGGGTTCCCAGTGATATTGGCGCCAGCGATCGCGGCGCCAGCATGGGGCCCGAAGCCCTCAGGGTTGCCGGTATTATCCGCACCCTTGAAGAGCTGGGATATGAAGTCAACGATACAGGCAACCTGTTCGGCCCGAAAAACCCACAGGCCGCATCGAAAAACGGCTATCGCCATCTGCGGGAAACAGCCATCTGGTGCCGAAATGTCCAGGATGCGGTCTATGAGCAGCTTCTGGAAGGACATTTCCCGATTATGATGGGCGGCGATCATGCCATGTCCATCGGTTCCGTCGCTGCCGTAGCCCGCTACTGTGCCCGGGTGGGCAAAAAACTGTATCTTTTGTGGATCGACGCCCATGCGGATTTCAACACCAATGACACCAGTCCGACCGGCAATATTCACGGTATGCCCGTTGCCGTCGCCGCCGGATACGGCCCGAAGGAACTTCTGTCCATCGGTCCTGCGGTTCCCATGGTGGAAACGGAAAACATCTGTCAGGTGGCCATCCGTTCTGTGGATCGCAAGGAAAAGGACCTGGTGATGAAAAGTGGCATCACCGTTTATGACATGCGCCGCATTGATGAAATCGGTATACGCCAGACCATGTCCGAAATTCTTGAGGATGTGGCGAGCAAAAACGCGCACCTGCATGTCAGTTTTGACGTGGACAGCCTGGACCCGTCCATTGCTCCCGGTGTCGCCACCACCATTCCCGGCGGCCTCAGCTACCGGGAAGCCCAGCTGTGCATGGAAATGATTCACGACAGCGGGTTGATGGGCTCTCTGGATATTGCCGAAATCAACCCGGCGCTGGATCATAAAAACTCCACGGCTCTTCTGGCCGTTGAACTGGTCGCCAGTCTGTTCGGCAAACACATTCTGCCGCCTCAGGCCAACGAGGCTTTTTCCCTGTCCTCTAAGGAACAATAATCATGACACTGCAAGAACAGCTTATTGAAAAAACAGAACGTTACAGCGCCCATAACTATCACCCTCTGCCGATTGTCCTGACCAAGGGGGAAGATATCTGGGTCTGGGACACTGACGGCAAAAAATATCTGGACTGTCTGAGCGCCTATTCGGCTGTCAATCAGGGACACTGCCACCCCAAAATCATCCAGGCGCTTAAGGAACAGGCCGAAAAACTGACTCTCACGTCTCGGGCCTTTCACAACGACCGAATGGGAAGTTTTCTGGAGAAGCTCTGTTCGGTCGCCGAGATGGAAATGGCGTTGCCGATGAACACCGGGGCTGAAGCCGTGGAAACCGCCATCAAGGCGGTGCGGAAATGGGCCTATGAAGTCAAAGGCGTTCCGAACAACCAGGCTGAAATCATTTTTTGCGAAGGTAATTTCCACGGCCGGACCATTACCACGGTCAGCGCCTCTTCCGAAGAGGAATACAAACATCACTTCGGTCCTTTTACGCCAGGATTCAAACTGATCCCCTATGGGGACGCCCAGGCGCTGGAAGCGGCAATCACCCCAAATACGGCAGCCGTGATCATGGAACCCATTCAGGGCGAGGCTGGAATCAATGTGCCGCCGGAAGGATATCTAAGTGCCGCGCGTCATATCTGCCATCGCCATAATGTGCTTTTTGTTCTGGACGAAATCCAGACGGGGTTGGGGCGCACCGGAAAAATGTTCTGTTACCAGCACGAACATGACGCCAAACCCGATATGCTGATTGTGGGCAAGGCGTTGAGCGGCGGCACCTATCCGGTTTCCGCCGTGGTCTCCTCCAAAGCCGTACTCGAAGTTTTCACCCCCGGTATTCACGGCAGCACCTATGGCGGCAACCCGCTGGGAGCAGCTGTGGGACTTGCCGCGCTTGAGGTGATTGAAGAGGAAAACCTGGCGGAACGCTCCCACCTGCTCGGGGATTATCTGATGCGCAAACTGGAAGCCATTCCCACTAATAAAGTGGCGGAAATCCGGGGCAAAGGGCTTATGGTGGGCATTGAACTGCACAAGGATGTGGGACCGGCCCGGCCTTATTGTGAGGCGCTTATGGAACGGGGCATGCTGTGCAAGGAAACCCATGAAACAGTCATTCGTATCGCCCCGCCCCTGACTATTGAGAAAGAAAATATTGACTGGATGGTGGACCAGCTCACCGAGGTTCTGGCGGCAGAATGAGAGGCGGGTATCTCGTGGCAATCCATGGGGAACCGTGGATTGCCTCGTCGCTGAGACTTCGCGCAATGACATCGCAATGATGGCGAAGGCTACTGCAAACCGTTAATCCACCCAGTCGAGGCCCATCTGCCGATAGCGTTCCCTGTCTTCGGTCCAGCCTTTGCGCACCTTAACGAACAAAAACAAATGCACCCGGCGATCCAGAAGGTCCTGCAATTCTTCCCGGGCCTGACGACCGATTTCCTTTAAGGTCTGGCCGCCTTTGCCAATCACGATTTTCTTCTGGCTGTCCCGCTCCACATAGATGACCTGTTCGATACGCACGCTGCCATCTTTCAGTTCTTTCCAGCTTTCGGTTTCAACGGTGGCGCTGTAGGGCAGCTCATCATGCAGGCGCAGAAAAAACTTTTCGCGGGTAATTTCCGCCGCCAGCATGCGTTCGGTAATATCCGTCAACTGATCCTCGGGATACAGCCAGACGCCTTCGGGCAGATATTTGGCGATTTTTTGTTTCAGGTCCTCCAGACCATCCCCGGTCAGGGCGGAAATCATCAGGGTATCGGTGAACTCCCCAGCCGCATTCATTTCTTGCGCCAACGCCAGTAGCCGCTCCCTTTTTACCGCGTCCACCTTATTGATGACCAACATGGCGCGCCGCTTGTGTTCTTTGAGGTTTTCTGCGATCCGTCGCGTATCCTCATCCACCCCGCGCGTCGCATCAATCATCAGAAGAACGATATCCGCATCATAAGCCCCTTCCCAGGCAGCGGAAACCATGGCACGCTCCAGCCGTCTTTTAGGCTGAAAAATACCGGGCGTATCCAGAAAGATCATCTGGTTCGGGCCATCTACCCCCACGCCGATAAGGCGGGTCCGGGTGGTCTGAACCTTATGGGTGACTATCGAGATTTTGCTGCCGACCAAGGCATTCAGAAGGGTGGATTTACCCACATTGGGCGCGCCGATCAATGCCACATACCCGCAACGGGTTGGTTCCCTTCCCGTCATGCAGACACCTCTTCCACCAAGCTGAGCATCTTGGCTGCGGCCGCCTGCTCTGCTTCGCGTTTGGAGCGCCCCTGACCAGTCTGCTGTTCAAATCCGTTCATGCGGACGGCAATGGTAAAAAGCGGCTCATGAGCCGGTCCCTTGCGGTTGAGGGTTACATAGGTGGGGGTTGCAATTCGCCGGCTTTGCGCCCATTCCTGCAATCGCGTCTTGGCATCCCGTTCCGCGATGTTGGCATCCTTGAGAAAATCGCGCCAATAGGTGCGGATTAATTTACGTGCCGGCTCCGCGCCCCCTTCCAGATAGATGGCTCCGATCACCGCCTCGCAGATGTCCGCAAGAATCGTAATCCGGCTTCGTCCGCCGCTATCTTCGGCGCTTTTGGCCATAATAATATAATCCCCCAGCCCGATATTTTCCGCGGCTTCGGCACAGGTTTCCCGGCGCACCAGATTGGTATGGCGACTTGCCAGACCGCCTTCCGGTTCATGGGGGTATTTTTCATACAGCCATTCGGCAATCACCAGTCCCAGTACCCTGTCACCGACAAACTCCAAACGCTGATAGTTATTCACCCCTTCGAGGCTCGGATGCGTGAGGGCTTCCCTGAGCAAACTTTCATCCCGGAAGGTATATCCCAGGGAATTGTATAGCTGTACATACTGTCCTTTTTCCGCAGTCACGTCTTCTTCCTGCATATCATTAGTGTATGGTCGTAAAAAAGCGTTCGCGACGCTCTTCGGGAAACCATTTCCAGAACTCCCAAAGCCTGGCTTTGTTATCGAAAGAAAGGGTGATCCATTCGGCCCGGCCGATAATGTTCTCATAAGGCACATACCCTACCCCCACATCCTTGGGCAGACGGCTGTCCCGGGAATTATCGCGATTGTCGCCCATCGCAAAATAATGACCTTCCGGTACTCGGAAAACCTGGGTGTCATCGGCGTGATTGAACGGGGAATACCCTTTGTCCAGGACAATATAACTTTTGCCATTGGGCAGAGTTTCCCGGTACTGTTCGAAGCTTTCCCGGCGGCCATGTTCATTGATCCGAACATAATCCTCAAGACGCTCGCGTCTGACGGCCTCTCCGTTAATATACAACACACCCTTTTTCATCTGAATCCGGTCCCCCGGCAAACCGACAATACGCTTGATATAATAAGTTCCCGGATCCCGGGGCAGCCGGAAGACCGCCACGTCGCCCCGTTCTACCGGGCTTTCAAATATCCGTCCGGAAAACAGGGGAAGACTAAAAGGCAGGGAATGACGGCTAAACCCATAGGAGAATTTTGAGACCAAAAGATAGTCCCCGATCATCAGGTTTTTGAGCATGGATTCCGAAGGAATCGTAAAGGGCTGATACACAAAACTCCTGAAAAATACGGCAATCAGAATTGCGTAAAAAATGGTTTTCGCAAAATCCAGCCAACTTTCCTGGTCCTTGGCCTGGTCCTTGGCCTGGCCCTTGGCCTGATCCTTGGTTTCGGGCGAGGCGTTCACCTGATCCTTAATATTGTTGCTCATGGAACAAAGAATACTTTCGCATGTGAAGAAAACATATAATGCATACGGACTAGGCTTAGCCTATTGTCCGTCAAATCTCAATTGTTAATCTGCGCATATGGTCTGACCATTCACGCGCTTCCGGCAGGGTAAGCCGTAATTAAAACAATGGCCTGGGCCCATGGGTAATCATCTGTCATAGTCAGAGTGACTTCTGCTGTATAGCCATTGGGCACCAATTCCTCAAGCCTTTGCCGCGCCATACCGCCAAGTTTGAGATACGGACGTCCCAGCTCGTCATTTTCCACCGTGACGTCTTTCCAGACCACTCCATTCTGATAGAACCCTGTTCCCAGAGCCTTGGCGGCGGCTTCCTTAGCGGCAAACCGTTTGGCATAGCTTGCCGCGCGTGTCAGCTCCCGGGCCTCGGATCGCGCGATTTCGGTTTCTGTAAAAATCCTGTGGATAAATCTTGCTCCAAACCGTTGCAAAGAATTTTCAATCCGGCGAATATCCACCAGATCATTGCCCAGCCCGATCACCCGCATTATGTGTCTGCCCCGCCCGGAGTCGCTCTGTTACGGCCCCGATCCATAAGAACCCGCATCCGGCGGATGCTTTCCTCAAACCCAACAAAAATGGCTTCACCCACCAGGAAATGGCCAATATTAAATTCCGTAAATTGCGGGATGGCCGCCACGGCCATAACGGTGTCGTAATTCAGGCCATGGCCTGCATGCACTTCTAGCTCCAGTTCTTCACATAATGCCGCTGCCCGGCGCAACCGATCCAGTTCCCGGCGCACATCCTGTCCCGAAGCTTCCACATAGGTGCCGGTATGCAGTTCCACCTTGTCCGCGCCAATCTGTTTCGATGCGCGAACCTGGTCTTCATCTGGATCAATAAACAGGCTGACACTGATGCCGGCCTCCTTCAATGCCGCCACATAAGCGCTGAGATGTTCATAGCCGACAATAACATCAAGACCGCCCTCGGTCGTCAATTCCTGACGTTTTTCCGGCACCAGACAGCTTGAGGCCGGTTTGTGCCGGACAGCGATTTCCAGCATTTCCTCCGTCGCCGCCATTTCCAGGTTAAGCGGCAGGCTGATTTCCGCCATCAGGCGGTCAATATCATTGTCGGAAATATGCCGGCGGTCTTCGCGCAAATGCGCCGTAATGCCGTCTGCTCCTGCATGAGCCGCAAGATGTGCGGCTCTGACAGGATCGGGATGAACGCCGCCGCGGGCATTCCGGATGGTGGCCACATGATCAATATTCACCCCAAGACGAATTCTGCCGCCTTGCCCATTTTTGCGCCTGTCTACCATAACACACCTTCTTCCTTGCCGATATTTTCCTGCGCTTTGTCAGCCGTGGTGCGGCGCACATCCCGCTCCGTCTCTTCGGCGGTGCCAAGCGCCAATTTGCGCTCCAATGCCTTCATGCGCTTTTCAAAGCGTTTACGTTTATATTCTGACACCAGTTTGTAAATCGGCCAATAGGTAATGCCCCACACCACAGCACCGATCAATAGTCCCCCCACCAGCATCGGTAACAAGACAGAATGGAAAAACGGGGTCAGTTTTTTCAACACCACAAGAGGGCTTGTCAGCACTTCCCCAAAGGTAAAGCTGTGCAGCATGGCTTCCATTTCCGCGCCCAACTGGCCCGATGCCTCCCAGCCCAGCAACCAGCATCCCGTCTGATATGTAACAAACCAGATCAATGGAAAGGTCCAGGGATTGCCAACAATGGTGCCCATAGCCGAGGTCAGCACATTGCCCCGAATGATCCAGGCGAACAACGCCGCCAGCAGAAAATGAAATCCGATAAAGGGTGTGAAGGAAACAGCGGCCCCGCAGGCAAACCCCGCCGCTATGGCATAAGAGGTTCCCGGAATACGCGCCAGACGATGATGCAGATAGTTCAGGGTCCTTTTCCAACCCACACTTGGCCAGATCAGATCCCTGACTTTTCCCCCAAACGTCTTTTCGGTGCGACGCCTGAACAGTATCCGGTCCTTTCCTGTTAAATCATCCGCTCGACAAATTAAGAAAACACCTGCTCAAAGGATGTCTTGTCTGTTAATGTCTTCTGTGGCGGACACAAGCGACCATCTCTTATGATCACTTGAGGCCGCGACTTCCCGGTTTTATGGCCGGCAGGGTCTTCAATTCGGGCGGCAGGTTGTCTTCTTCATAAGCCGGGATTTCCAGACCGGCAAGTGAGACCAATGGGACGCCCACATCCGCCTTGCCATTGCTGCGGTCAATTAAACAGCTTGCCACCACCACATTACCGCCATACCGACGGATCACATCAATACATTCCCGGGACGAAAGCCCTGTGGTCACGATGTCTTCGGCCATTAGGATTCTGGCGCCTTCGGGAATTTCAAAACCGCGCCGGAGGGTAAACTCCCCCTCTACCCGTTCCGTAAAGATGGCCGGCACACCAAGCTGGCGCCCCATTTCATAACCAACAATCACCCCCCCCATAGCCGGAGAAACCACCATATCAATGGGTTCCCCCGTAGCCGCGCGCACTTTGGCGGCCAACGCACGGCAGAGCCTTTCCGCCCTTTTGGGGTCCATCAATACCCGGGCGCATTGCAGATACATAGCGCTATGTAGCCCGGAGGATAATAAGAAATGCCCTTCCAGCAAAGCCCCCGCTTCCCTGAACACATCAAGGACTTCATCACGATCCATCATCATCTTCCACCTTGTCCTCTAACCGTCCCCTCACGCTGGCCCCACTGCCGGGCCCATTGCGTTCAGCTGAACGCCCGCTCCACAGAATTCACCCGTTCATTGGCCCTGAGAGCCGTGATTATGCTGGTCAGATGTTTAACATCTCTGATTTCAATATCAAGCTCAATCCTGAACAGATCGGGGGAACGTTCAACGAATTTTATGTTGCTCACATTGCCCCGTTCCAGGGCCACGATATTCAGAACCGTTGCCAGCACGCCGGGTTCATGATCCAGGAGCATTTCGATCCGCCCCACAAAAAAGCCGAGATCCTCCTCCTGCTCCGCCCAGGACAAATCCAGCCACGCTTCAGGGGTTTCGGAATACGCTTCCAACGCATCACAATCAATCGTATGCACCATGATTCCCTTACCGGTGGTGCTGATGCCCACAATTCTGTCGCCAGGCAAGGGATGGCAGCATTCTGCCAAATGCACCGCCAGCCCTGGCGTCAGGCCACGGATCGGAATGGATCTGTTTTTCTTCTTTTTCTCACCATTTTCATCTGCGCCGTTGAGGGGCCGATTATTGTCCTTTCCGTTCAGCTTGATTCCCGGGAAAACGGTCTCAAGAACCTTGCGATCTGAAAGTTCCCCCTTTCCGACCATTTCATAAACCTCATCCACCCCGCCCATATTCAGTTTCTTTGCCGCCAGGCCAATGGATTTCTGGGTAAATTCCCGGCTTTCCCGCAGAAAGGAGCGTTCAAGAATACTGCGTCCCAGCTTGATATATTCATTCTTTTTTTGCAGCCGGATAAAACGTCGGATGGCGGATTTGGCTTTGCCGGTAATTACAAAGTTCAACCAGGTGGGGGACGGGTGTTGTGCTTTGGAGCGCAGGATTTCCACCTGATCCCCGTTTTTCAGTATGGTTCTGAGCTGGACCGGTTTGCCGTTGATTTTACCGCCCACACAGGTATCGCCGATACGGGTATGCACCGCATAAGCAAAATCCACCACCGTGGCTCCGCGCGGCAGGCTGATCAGTTCTCCCTTGGGGGTAAAACAGAACACCTGATCCTGATACATGGCCAGTTTGGTGTGTTCAAGAAACTCTTCGGGATCGGCGGAATGTTCCAGGATTTCCAGAAGATCCTGCAGCCAGCGGAACTGGGCGCCTTCCTTAGAGTTGGCGTGCTGCTTGTAGGTCCAGTGTGCCGCCACCCCCTTTTCCGCCACAGCATCCATTTCCGTTGAGCGAATCTGGATTTCAATTTTGTTCTTCTGCGGGCCGATCACGGCAGTATGAAGGGACTGATAACCGTTCGGCTTGGGCATGGAAATATAGTCCTTGAACAATCCCGGAACAGCCTGCCATTTCTGATGTACCGCGCCCAGCGCCCGATAACAGGTTTCCCGATCATCGACAATAATCCGGAAAGCAAGAATGTCCGCCTGATTTTCCAGGCTTACATTGCGGTAGGTCATCTTACGCCAGATGGAATAAGGTTTCTTTTCCCGGCCCTTGACTTCTGCTTCAATGCCGGCTTCCTCCATCAGCATTTCGAGTTCACGGATCACCTGATCGCGAATATCCGCCGTATTGGCATGAAGATATTCCAGACGTTTGATGATGGATTCATAAGCTTCCGGATAAACATAGGGAAAAGCAAGGCCTTCCAGTTCTTCCTTTACTTCCTGCATGCCGATGCGTTCGGCCAGTGGCGCATAAATGTCCAGGGTCTCCCGGGCGATACGAACCCGTTTTTCCTCTTTGCGGATATAATGCAGCGTGCGCATGTTGTGCAGCCTGTCGGCAAGTTTGACCAGCAACACCCGGATGTCATTGGACATGGCCAGCAGGAACTTGCTGAAATTTTCCGCCTGTTTGGAATTTTCCGAGACATATTCGAGTTTGGACAGTTTGGTTACCCCATCGACCATTTTGGCAATTTCCTCGCCAAACAGTTCCTCGATCTGTTCGCGAGTGGCCACCGTGTCCTCAATGGTGTCATGCAGCAATGCCGTCACGATGGTATTGCAGTCCAGCTGCATGTTCGTCAGGATACCCGCGACCTCCAGGGGGTGTGAAAAATAGGGGTCGCCGCTGGCTCTGAGCTGCTTGCCGTGAGCCTTCATGGAGAACACATAAGCCCTGTTCAGGAGATTTTCGTCAGTCTCCGGATCGTAGGACTTCACCCGTTCGACCAGTTCGTATTGCCTAATCACAACCCGTTACTCGTTTCTCATGATGACCGCTATGACACCAATGATATAAGTAGACCAGAAAGGTCCTTAAAGACATGTAAAAAATTTCATACAAAAATTGGTCTTCACCCCTCAAAAACAAAGGCCTGCAGAAAAGATCATGCAGGCCCTGTCCGAGGTTGGAACTTCCTCAAATCCTTTTGATGAGGAAAAGAGGATCACTCCTCATCTTTTTGCTCATCCTCTTTCCCGGCTTCGCCCATCATTTCCCCGGCAATCATGGACAGGTTTTCAGCCGTCAGATCCTGATTGGTTTCTTCCAGCTTCTGCCCGGCCAGCAGCAGGGAAAGATCATCTTCTTCCGGCTCATCCACTTCCACATGTTTCTGTTGGCTGCGAATCAGCGCTTCTTTCAAATCTTCAACCTTGACGGTTTCCTCGGCAATCTCACGCAGGGCCACCACAGGATTTTTGTCATTATCCCGATCAACGGTCAAAGGAGCGCCGGAAGAAATCTGCCGGGCCCGCTGGGCAGCTACCAGGACAAGCTCAAAACGGTTTGGTACCTTATCTACGCAATCTTCAACTGTAACGCGTGCCATGCCGCAACGATCTCCAATCTGCTATGTTCCAGAAACGAGGCTTATACAACCCTATCTTCCGTCTGTAAAGGGTAGAACGTCCTCTTTTTCCGCCGTGTCCCGCTTATCAGCAGCCTGTCGTCCGACCAGCGCTTGATGATGGACGGCCGCGTTAGGGTAAATCGTGTCAATCTCATCGCAATTCACTCTCGCACATTCACTCTAGCTTACGGACAACACCTTCCTGCTCCCCGGGCGAATTTGCAAGCAATTCTTCTGCCGTCTGTCTGAATACAGGATGACGCCAGTCCGCCGCCACATCTTGCAATGGCAGCAGCACAAACCGTCGCTGATGCAAGCGAGGGTGCGGCACAAAAATCTGCCCCGTCATCATAACGGAGGGCCCCGTCTCCGCCGCCGTATTGGTCCATATGGCAAGAGAGGGCATAACCAGGTCGTGGTACGCCAACAGATCCAGATCAATAATCCGCGCTTCCCAGCGGATTTTACGCACCCGCCCCATCTCCCGTTCTATGTCATGCAAAACGGCCAGAAGCGCATCACAGGAAAGCTCTGTATGCAGCTGGGCTACCGCATTCACAAACCACGGCTGATCCGAACGAGGAACCGGTTCCGTTTCATAAAAAGGGGAAACATTGATAACCCTAACCCCTCTTTTGCCAAGACAGCGAAGAGCTTCTTCCAGGATGTTTTTGGGGCTACCATACACCTCGGAAACAAGGTTGCTGCCCAAGCCGATCAATATCACTGCACTTCCCGCTAATATCAACTTTTGTTATGTTTTAAAGTCCCTTGCCCAATCAGTGAACCCCATTCATGCCATGTAATAATATCATCATCCAGGCCTTTGATATTGAAAATATTTCATGCTAGTCTAGAGCAATATTTAATTCATCGTTTTCTCTTGGGTTTTCTATTGGCGAAGATAAATTAACAGGATAATCGGATGTATTTCTATCCTAACGAAAAACTTGCACTTTTTATTGACGGATCCAACCTTTTTGCCACAGCGAAGGCCCTGAATTTTGACATAGACTACAAACGGCTTCGTGAATATTTTGCCACACGGGGCATTCTGTTGCGGGCAAATTATTATACTGCCCTGATTGAGGAATCAGAATATTCCCCTTTGCGTCCGCTTGTCGACTGGCTTGATTACAATGGCTATACCCTGATCACCAAACCCACCAAGGAATTTGTCGACCATAGGGGGGAAAAGAAAATCAAGGGCAACATGGACATGGAACTGGCCATCGATATGATGAACCTGGCTGAATATGTAGATCACATGGTGCTGTTTTCCGGAGACGGGGATTTTCGCCGCCTTGTTGAATCCGTGCAGCGCCGGGGGGTGCGGGTCTCCGTGGTCAGCAGCACCAAAACCACACCGCCAATGATTGCCGATGAGCTCCGCCGGCAGGCTGATTCCTTCATTGAACTGGCCGACATGTACCATGAATTCGGCCGTCAGATCCCGGAGACCTTTGAATGACATCTTCTGTCTTTGCTCCCACTGGACAAGTTGGGGAGCCACCGCGGGACTGCACCCTTTGCCCCCGCCTGGTAACGTTTCGGCACGACAATCAGAAAACGTATCCGGCCTTTTACAATGGCGCAGTGCCCTCTTTCGGTGATCCGGCGGCAGAACTACTGATCGTAGGGCTCGCCCCGGGGTTAAAAGGGGCCAATCGGACAGGCCGCCCCTTTACCGGAGATTATGCCGGCGACCTGCTTTATCCGACCCTGATCAAATACGGTTTTGCCGACGGTCAGTACCGGGCAGACCCGCAGGACGGCCTGACGCTCAAAAGGGCCCTGATCACCAATGCCGTGCGCTGTGTGCCGCCACAAAACAAACCCACTTCTCAGGAAGAAAAAACCTGCCGTCCCTTCCTTACTGACAAAATTAACGCCCTGCCCCATGTTCGGCTTGTGCTTGCGCTGGGGCTGGTAGCCCATAATGCGGTGCTCAGCGCCTTTGGCCTGAAAAAATCGGCATACAGGTTTGCCCACGGCGCCCTTCACGAACTGGGAAATATCTTTGAAAGAGGATCGACGGACTGCGGACCGGAAAGGCTCGCCCTGATCGACAGTTATCACTGTTCCCGATACAACACCAATACCGGCCGCCTCACGCCGGAAATGTTCGAACAAGTATTTGACAAAATTACAGCCTACCTAGAACGGTAATTTTCCTCCTGTAAAAGAAACTCCTTTCATATCTAGGCTGAGCAGGTCATTTTATGATACCTTCTTGCCATGCAACAGATCTTTAGGGGATTATCATGAGAAAAATTATTTCTGTTTTGACCCTCACCCTAGCCCTGACCCTGACCCTGGCCCTGGCAAGCGGCCCTGGCCAGGCACAGGACAATATGGCGGATGTGAAAATTACCACCACTGAAATTAAAGGCGGTGTCTACATGCTTCAGGGGCGTGGCGGGAATATTGGGGTAGCCGCCGGGGAAGACGGCATTTTCCTGATTGATGATCAGTTTGCCCCTCTTACGGACAAGATCCTCACAGCCCTGAAAGAAATTTCCAACAAGCCCGTCAAATTTGTCATTAATACCCACTATCATTTCGATCATACCGGTGGGAATGAAAATCTGGGCAAAAAAAGCGCCATCATCGTCGCCCACGACAATGTCTATAAACGCCTGAGCACGGATCAGGTCATCGAATTTTTCAACAGAGCCACACCGGCCCAGCCGAAAGAAGCCCTGCCTGTGCTGTCTTTTAATGATCAGGTCACCTTCCACCTGAACGGACAGCACATCACCGCCAAGCATTTCGCTCACGCCCATACTGACGGCGACAGTGTACTGTTTTTCAACGACCACAACATTATTCATACGGGTGATTTGTTCTTTAACGGATTTTATCCTTTTATTGACACCGGCGCGGGCGGTTCCATTTACGGGCTGATCCGTGCCGTTGGCCAACTTCTCGACATGGCCGATGAAGAGACCATTATCATTCCGGGCCACGGCCCCCTCGCCCGTCGGCAGGACCTGCAAAACTTTCACGATATGCTGACAGGCGTTGTCGCCGCAGTGGAACCACTGGCCCGGGCCGGGCTGACCTATGAAGCGGCTGTGGAAAAGAATCCCCTCCGCGCGTATAATGATAACTGGGGAGACGGCTTTCTGAAACCGGACGATTTCCTGAAAATCATCTATCCCACAGTTCAGAAAAAAGTCAGCAAATAAACAGAACCCAGCGGCCGCGTTCAGGAGCAGTTCAGGATCCCCCGCATAATATGGGCATATGGTGCAAGGGGGACCTAACGAACCGGAGAGGGCATATCATGTTTAAGCTGGGTCCATTGATTAAAAAAACTGCTCTGGTGATGGGCGTTCTGGCCTTTGGCCTGATCACAACCGTTGAAGCAAACGCGGGTGGCCGGCACCATAAGGGCGGCCATCACTACAAGAAACACCATTACGGCCATCATTACAGATCTCATTATAAACACCATAAACACCACTACCGCCATCATTACAGGCCTCATTACCGTTCCCACTATTACGGGCATTACGGGTATGGCCGATATTATCATCACCCCTACAGATACGGGCGTGGCCTGCATTTCAGAGGTCATTTTCATGGACATGGCAGCGGTGACGTGGCGCTGGGGCTGATTGCGGGCGGTTTGCTGGTATACGGCCTGACACAGGCGGCACAGTCTCACCCCAAAACCGAAACTGCCCCCGCCTATGTGCAGCAGCCGGTACAAGGAAGCGGCTGGGTGGCTTCCAGCCCCCAACAGATCCGCACCAACAGTTCATGCCTGCAGGAAAGGGAGTATCAAACCACCATTACCGTCGGCAACGAAACCGTTCCGGCCTATGGCACGGCCTGCCTGCAACCGGACGGCAGCTGGAAATTCGGCCCCGCCAAGGCCGTGCCGGACTATGCCCGCTAGGGTGAACTGAATCAAACTCATCACAATTCACTCTGGCCAATTCAGTCTGGACAATTCAGTCTAGCCGAGGTCCTTCATCAGACGTGATTTTTGCCGGTTCCAGTCACGTTCCTTTTCCGTAGCCCGTTTATCGTGGACCTTTTTCCCTCTGGCCAGCGCCAGTTTGACTTTCGCCTTGTTATGTTCGTTAAAATATAGAGAAAGCGGCACAAGAGTCATGCCCTTGCGCTGGACCGCGGCAAAAATCCGGTTAATTTCCCGCTTATGCAGCAACAGCTTGCGCGGACGCCGAGCATCATGGTTGAACCGGTTGCCCATATCATATTCCTTGATATAGGAATTCACCAGCCACACCTCGCCATCCTTAACTTCGGCATAGGATTCGGAAATATTGGCCTCTCCCTGACGCAGGGATTTCACCTCGGTGCCCTTCAGGACTATACCGGCTTCAAAATCCTCTTCTATGGTGAAGTTAAAGCGGGCCTTGCGGTTTTCGGCCACCACCTTGTGCCCGCTGTTTTTATTCTTGGCCATTTATGCGTCCAGAAGCCCAGCCTTGACCAGGGCCGCCTTGACAGTTTTCCGGGTATTCTCGTTGACCGGTACAATCGGCAGGCGCGTTTCCGCAGAACATAACCCCAGTAGTTCGGCGGCATATTTCACCGGACCGGGGCTTGTTTCCACAAACATGGCGTCATGAAGAGGCGTCAGACGATCCTGGATCCCAAGTGCAGTTTTGTACTCTCCGGCCAGGCAGGCTTCCTGAAATTTCGCCAACAGCGCCGGCGCGATATTTGCCGTCACTGAAATACAGCCGTGTCCGCCATGCGCCATCAGGCCCAGTGCCGTCTGATCTTCCCCGGACAGTTGCAGAAAATCAGGCCCCATGGCTGCCCGCTGCAACGGCACCCGAGCCACATTGCCGGTCGCATCCTTGACCCCGATTACCTTATCCAATTCCCGATAACAGCGGGCCATGGTTTCCACACTCATGTCAATCACGGAACGCGGCGGAATATTGTAGATAATGATCGGGATGTCGCTGGCATCATTCAGCGCCTTGAAATGCTGAAACAACCCTTCCTGCGTCGGCTTGTTATAATAGGGTGTGACCACAAGCGCCGCATCCGCCCCTGCCTCTGAAGCATGGCGGATCAACCCCACTGCCTCTTTTGTTGAGTTGGACCCGCATCCGGCAATCACCGGCACGCGGCCCGCCGCAACCTCGATACAGACTTCGGTCACCCTGCGATGTTCGTCATGATCCAGGGTTGGTGATTCCCCGGTCGTGCCACAGGGCACCAACCCGTGCGATCCCTGTTCGATCTGCCAGTTTACGAACTTACGGAAAGCGTCCTCATCAAACTTCCCGTCCCGAAACGGCGTAATCAAGGCCGTAATTGAGCCCTTGATCATATCAAAACTCCTCAACAAGAGACATTGTCGTCAAAATCATTTTGTGCTGTTGATGGAAAATAGTCTTCATTCCCCATAACTGCAAGAGAGGATATCCCCGAAGGCCCTTTTATAACCAAAAAAGATGGCGGGAATACGCCCGCCATTCGTCGTCGCCCGCAATTTGCTGAGCGTACTTGTGATATTTGTTAGCGCTTACCGTAAGGTTTCATGGGCTTGCGGTCTTCCCGGTTCAGTTCCCCGTCCTTGTTGCGGTCCATCATCTCAAAACGTTTATCGGCATGTTCCTGCATTTCCTGCAGGCTTATCTTGCCATCCTTATTGCTGTCGAGTCCCTCGAAACGTTTTTGCATATGCCGGTTGCGCATTTCTTCGCGCATTGCCTCATGCATGGCGTCAAACTCAGCAAGATTCAACGCGCCATCCCCGTTTTTATCAGAACGCGCCAACCATTCCTTATGAAAAGCGTCCATTTCTGCCTTTGAAAGGCTGCGGTCACCGTTCTTGTCCGCCAGGGTCATCAGCATATGTTTATGCATCATGTGTTTGTGCATCATGCCATGCCCTTTCATACCCTGGGAGCCAGGCCCATGAGAACCCGGCATGGGACCGGTCCAGTTCTCGGAAGGCTCCGCCACGCCGGAAACAACGCCAACGCTTGCCCCCAACACCAGCCCCGCCACGGTTGCCACCATATATTTCCGTATATTCCGTTTCATCATTTTGTATCTCCTTATTCAAGGTCTTTCAGGATATTTCAATGAGTTTACGACCTAGTCTCACTGTCCTGTATAATACGGAACAATGGCAAAAATCCGTCACTCTTCGGTAACCCGACGCAGTTTTCTGGCCACTAAAACTGCCAACAGGCACATCAGAGCCATTCCCCAATAAGCCTTGCCGCCAAACCCTTCATAAAGATAACCGGCCGACATCATAGTCGCACCGGAGGCCAGGCCCAAGGGAATAGCACTATAGAGTCCCTGAGCCGTTGAGGCACAGTTTTGCGGCACTCGCGCCGCAATATAATAAATGGCGGCAAGATGTGCGGCCCCATAGGTCAGGCCGTGGATTAATTGTGCCAGAAGCAGTACGGGAACCGAGAGCGTACCGCCCAATACGATCCACCGGAGCATACCCGACAGCCCAATGACCATAAAGACATGCATAGGGCGCAAGGCGGCAATAATCTTGCTGCAAAACATAAAAACAATGATTTCCGCAACCACCCCCACGCTCCAGAGAAGCCCGATAATGTTTTCCGGAATGCCATGTGTCTTCCAGTACAGGCTGCCCATACCGTAATAGACGCCATGGCTCATCTGGATCAGGCCGGAAACTGCGAGAAAAATCAGAAAATTGCGGTTGGTCAGCAAAAATTTCGAAGGAGTTTCCTGTTCCTCCCCGACCGAGCGTTCCCCATTCTCCTCCGGCATTTTTCGGCGCTGATCTTCAGGCAGGAACAGAGCACTTGAAAAACTCAACGCCAGAAAAACCAGCGCCAGGACCATCACCCAATCCGTTGTGCTGCGGGTCAGAACAGCGCCCATCAACAGGGAACTGAAAATAAACGTCAAAGATCCGGCGGACCTGACCCGCCCGTAGTGAATGCCCAGCTTTCGGGTATGATAGACGGACATGGATTCCAGCAGTGGCATCAAAGACGGGACGAACAGGTTAAACAGCACCGTAACCCAGAAAATTTCCCAGAAACTGTCAACGAAAAGATACGGGACAAAAAAGATCACAGACAATCCCAAATTAATCAGAAAAAGCGGCCGGGCGCTACCGATACGGTCAGCAAACTGGGTCACCAGAAGCGGAATGAACGGCTTGGTGATAAAGGGAACCGTCATAATGATGCCAATTTCGGAGGGGCTCAGTCCTTTGGACTGCATCCATACGGCCCAGAATGGTAAAAGGACCCCGATATAAAGAAACAGGCCGCCATATACATTGCCAAGCTTAATGGAAACCAACACAGCTTCCTCACGGCCAGGCGGCAGCAAACGTCGCAAGATCCGGCCCGCTCTCATGAAGAGGACCCCATGGCGGATGAGGCATAAAGCAGATCTTCCAGCGTCTCGCGCGACGCCCCCAGAACCTTTTGCGCCATGTCATAGGAAAAGCCCGCTCGTGCCATGGCTGCCATCTGTTTTTGCGTTTGTTGTTCATCAGTCTGTGCCCCCGAAAAAGGGCCAAACCGCCGCCGCCGGACATATTTGATTGCCGCCACCAGTTCAGGATCCGCCATTTCTTCCTGTAAAGCCATTTCTTCCTGTAAATCTGTCAAAACCTCCTCAATCAAGGCTGAGGGCAGTCCCTTGGCACGCAATTTCTGAAAAATTTTCAGTCGGGAATTCCCCCTGCGGATCAGGGTGCGCGCCCGGCTTTCTGCATAAAACCGGTCATCCACCATACCCATCTTCCGACATGTGGCGATGATCTCGTCAATCCAGGAGGATATTTCCCGCATGGCCTCTGGTGAGACCGGCACCTCCCGCGTGCGCCGCGCCACCTTGTTCAGCAAAACCTTTCTCAGATTGGCTTCGGATGTGGCATAACGTTCAAGATAACGATAAGTGGCATTGCGCAGATAGTCGCGTGAAATTTCCTGGATCTTACGCCTCTGTTGACTGTCCTGCGTGCGCTTTATTTCCTGAAAACCCCTTGAGTTCTGCATGCCTTAAGCTCATCATTTCTGTCGTTTATTCTTCACGGCTCCCCTTCCCCAGAACGCGGGCTATTTTACGCACCCGCTGTCCGTACTGGAACCGGCACAGTGTCTTTTTATGTCTTTACAGACTATCCCGTTATGTCTTTACAGACTATCCCGCCCGGCTCACCTCGACAAGTTACCTTACATTGCCAAGGGGCTTTTTTGCGGCAGAAAATGCCGAAAAAGAAATAATTGACATATAAATCAGCAAGTTAGTAAACTTTCAACAGGTAAAAAACTCTCTGGCGTAGAATAAATTAAATCGAAAAGACAAATAAAATTCTTGCGATACATGTCGACAAACTGTATCGAGAGTGAAATTAAGTTAACGGGATATACCCGATTTATGGAATGTTCCGTTTTAAAGAAAATAGATTAACCAGGCTTAGGTAGTGATAAAAAACGTATATGCGTGAACCTATACCTACAGTAGATCCGACGCTGCCAAGGCGTTTTGCGGATTTTGACACCCTTCTTGATGCCCTGGATTATGCAGCACAAGGGATCAGAGGGCTGAACTTTTATTCTCCTCGTGGGGAACTGGAAAGCAGCATCACCTATGCCCAGATCAGAGATCGGGCACAGGAAATCGGCCGACGGCTGATTCTGTTCGGTTTCAAAAAAGGGGAGAGAGTGGCCCTTATTGCCGAAACCAGTGAAGATTTTGTCTGCTATTTTCTGGGATGTCAGTATGCCGGGCTTCTGCCGGTCCCGCTGCCCCTGCCCACTTCTTTTGGCGGACGCGAAGGCTATACACGCCAGCTTCATCAGCAGATGAAAAGCTGTGGCGCCAGTGTGGCATTTTCGGCCTCATACATGTTACCGCTGCTGGATGAAGCCGCCCAGGGACTGGACATGAAATATGTCGGTTCGGCCGATACCTTTGAAGCCCAGGCCACACTGGCCGATCTCAAGGATATTGAATTACACAAGGCCAACTCGGACGATCTGGCTTATCTTCAATATTCTTCGGGCAGTACCCGTTTCCCACATGGCGTGGCTGTCACCCATCGTTCCCTGATGGCCAATTGTTATGGGATTGGCAAAGAAGGGGTTGACGTGCGGGACGATGACCGTCTGGTTTCTTGGCTACCATTTTACCATGACATGGGGCTGGTTGGCACGTTGCTGTCTGCTCTTGCCTGCCAGATGACCACCGACTATCTGGCAACGGAGGCTTTTGCCCGTCGCCCGATGCAATGGCTGAAACTGATTTCCCGCAACCGGGGCACCATCACCTACAGCCCCACTTTCGGATATGAAATCTGCAGTCGTCGGGCCAACGGCACAGACACCGAAGGCATGGACCTGTCTTGCTGGCGGGTTGCGGGGATCGGCGGGGACATGATCCGTCCCGATGTGCTCCGCAATTTCCATGAAACATTTAAAAATGTTGGTTTCCGCGAAACCTCTTTCCTGCCGAGCTATGGCCTTGCGGAATGTACGCTGGCCGTCAGTTTCGCCAAACTGGGCAAGGGTGTTGAGGTTGATCTCGTTGATGAGCGTGTCCTGAACGGCGAAATCAAAATGTTGGAAAAATTCACCAAAGCCAACGGCAATGGCGCCAATTACCGGGAAGTGGTGAATTGCGGTATTCCGCTCAGTGAATATGAAATGGAAATCCGGGATGAAAATGACAACGCGCTCGGCGAACGTCAGATCGGCCGGGTTTGCGTGCGCGGCACCAGCGTCATGTCCGGTTATTTCCAGGATGAGGAAGCCACCCGCCAATGTATGTCTGAAGACGGCTGGCTGGATACCGGAGACATGGGATATATGGCGGATGGCGCCATCTATATCATTGGCCGGGTCAAGGATCTGATCATCATAAACGGTAAAAATCACTGGCCACAGGACATTGAATGGGCTGTCGAGCAGTTGCCGGAGCTGCGATCCGGTGACAGCGCCGCCATCTCCATTCCCGGTGAAAACAATGAAGAAGTTCCTGCCATACTGGTACAATGCCGCTCCCGCAACGAAGCCGAACGGCAGGAACTGGAAAACAAGATCAGAAACAAGGTCAAATCGTTGATCGGCATGCCGGCCAAGGTGGTACTGCTGCCGCCGCGCTCTTTGCCACGAACCTCTTCTGGCAAATTGAGCCGGACCAAAGCGCGGCAACAATATCTCTCCGGCACCCTGGCCCCCTGAGCCATCCGGTTGACGAAATGAAAATCCCAACGGTAATCTCTCTGGCAGGGATTACCGTTTTACTTTGTTGCCAGGGTGAAACGTATCACAATTCACTCTAGAACCGTTTGATTGGAAATAAGTTTACACGTTGAGTCAGATGATAAAAACAGCCGCTGTGACAGGGGCCACCGGTTTTGTCGGGTCACACCTGATCCGTTATCTTGCGGACCGGGGAGTAGAGGTTCGCGCCCTTACCCGCAGGCCCCAACCCGAACACCCCGGCATCACCTGGATCAAAGGCACATTCGAAGACAAGGCAGCACTGGAAAAGCTGGTGACGGGGGCAGAGGTGCTGTATCACATTGCTGGCGCCGTCAAGGCGCGCAACTTCAAGGGATTCACTACAGTCAACCGTGACAGTGTGCAGGCCCTGCTGGCCGCTCTACAACGTCAGAACGCCCGACCTCATTTTATTCTGCTCTCGTCTCTGGCTGCTCGGGAACGCCATTTGTCCGCCTATGCAGAAAGTAAACGCCAGGGAGAAGAAATACTGATCCGGGAGGCCCCGGATGATCTGCCCTGGACCATATTCCGCCCCCCGGCTATTTATGGCCCGGGGGATATGGAAATTCTCAAACTTTTTAAATCCCTCAAATGGCGTCTCGCGCTGGTTCCGGGAAATCCGGCCAACCGGGTGGCGGTCATTTATGTGGAGGACCTGATCACGGCACTGGCCGATGCAGCACTTCGGGACAGCGCCTATGGTCGAATCCTGGATATAGATGACGGTACGCCAGGTGGATATGCGCTTGGCGATGTCTTTGCCATCGCCGCCCGCCTCATTGGGCGCCCGGCTTTTTCACTGACGGTGGGGCACGCGCCGCTCAAAACTTTTGCGCATACCAACATAATTTTGTCAAAATTGTTCCGTTACATCCCCATGGTCTCTCCGGGAAAAGTTAACGAATTATGTCATCCCGACTGGATATGCCGGGATGAGCATGCTAAGGATGTCCTTCCCTGGCAGCCGCAAGTCTCATTACATGAGGGACTTGAAAAAAGTTTTCGCTGGTACAGACAGAATAATTTATTATAACCTATGGATAATTAGAATGGCTTTCCCCGTTGCGGAGAAGCATGACTAGGGCGAGGAATATGACACAGGATAATAACGATATATTGGCGCAGATCTTTACGCTGCTGGAGCCCTTCAATACGAAAGGCCTCGAACTGACCGCGGATACATCCTTTACCACCGACCTGGAACTGGATTCTCTGGCCGTGATGGATTTCGTCGCCGCCATTGAGGATCATTTTGATATTACGGTACCGTTGAATATTCTCCCGGACCTGGAGAAAGTCGGTCAAGTATCTGCGGCCGTTGAAAAAATTCTTAAAGACCAATGACTACCGATTTATTTGAAAAATTCGACACAACCCTGAACCATTTCCGTGCCCTGCCGGAAGGGGAAGGAAATCCGTTTACCGTCAGTATGGAGAAAATCCTTTCTCCCACAGAGGCCATAATTAATGGCCGCAAAACCATCCTGGCGGGCACCAATAATTACATGGGCATGACTTTTAATGAGGATGCCGTTGCTGCCGCACAGGAAGCGCTTCTCACCCAGGGCACCGGCACCACCGGCTCCCGCGTACTCAATGGCACCTATCACAGCCATAAAAAACTGGAAGAAGAGCTCAAGAAATTCTATGGCACCAAACACGCCATGGTTTTTTCTACCGGTTATCAGGCCAATCTCGGCATTATCTCCACCCTCGCCGGCCCCAAGGACTATGTCCTGATTGACGCCGATAGCCACGCCAGTATTTACGATGGCTGCGCCATGGGCAACGCCACCGTCATTCGCTTTACCCATAATGATCCCGAAAATCTGGACAAGCGGTTAACCCGCGTGCGTCGCCAAGACCCGGACGCCGGAATTCTGGTTGTCGTGGAAGGGGTTTACAGCATGCTTGGCGACCAGGCACCATTAAAGGAACTCGCCGCCGTGTCCAAGAAACACAATGCCTATATTCTGGTGGATGAGGCCCACTCCATCGGTGTGTTTGGCAAAACCGGTCGGGGTGTGGCCCAGGCCCAGGGGGTCGAAGACCAGATTGATTTCATTGTCGGCACTTTCAGCAAGAGTGTGGGCACCATTGGCGGTTATTGTGTTTCCAATCATCCTAAATTCGAGGTGCTGCGCTTGGTTTGCCGTCCCTATATGTTTACGGCCTCCCTGCCCCCGTCTGTGGTGGCTTCCGCGACCAAGGCCCTGCAAATCATTGCCAGCACCAATCTGCGCGAAAAACTGCTCGACAATTCCATGCGCCTGAACAAAGGGCTCGCGGATATTGGCTTTAACATGGGCACCACCGGGGAAAGCCCCATTGCCGCTGTCATCATCGGCGATATTCAAACGGCCATCGCATTCTGGGGCGAACTGATCAAAGAAGGGGTCTATGTCAATCTGGCCCTGCCTCCTGCAACCCCCAACAATTATAATCTGTTAAGGTGCAGCCTGTCGGCCGCTCACAGTTTTGAACAGATTGACCTGATGCTTGAAAAATTCAAACTTGTGGGCGAGCGCATAGGGGTCTTAAAACAGGACCTCCGGCGGTTGCAAACGGCCTGAGCCCTTCCCGGCCGGGATAAAAGGATAATCAGGATAAAAGGATAAAATTCAGGCGAACTGTTGCGGAAATCAGCAGTTCGCCGTTTTTATCCGGCTCAAAATAACTTCCGTCCAGAATAAACGGGCCGTCCTGGACAAGGCGGACATGCCGTACACGACTTATGACCAGTCCCGGAAGGACACGGTTTTCATATCGGCCCCTGACCAATTGCCGACCATTTTTCAGGACAGCATCCGACGTGTTTTCCACGCTCAGAAAATTCAGGCGTGCCCCCTCCGATGCCTCTGGCAATTCGGCCCCGAGAAGCCCTTTGTTCATTGTAGTCAGCATCACCATAAAGAAGCGTCCCACAACAGCGCCGCGCTGATTGACGTTGATACGAATGGTTTTGTCCATATTTTTATCTTTAAGGGCACGCAGATAGGCTTTCCGGGTAACTGCCAACGCCCGCCAGGCATGTCCCAAACGCCGCCGTAGTCCCGGCGGCGCAAAACCACGATGAAACAGGGCTTTTTGGCCGATAATCTCCCCGGCACAGAAAAACAGGCCATATAAGGTTCCAACCCCATAAACGCCTTCAATTTTCATCAGCGGCAAGCTCAGACTGTCCTGCAGAAGCCGTCCGTTTTTATGACGTTCCAGTATCCGCATTAATTCCCGATGAGGAACCGCGCTGACAGCACCAAGATTTTCGGCCACAATATTATTATCCCCGGCCGGTAATATGGCGATCGGCGGCGGAGGGCCGTCAAAGGGATTTTTTTCCACCAGAAATTCAAATGTCGCCGACGCCAGAGCCTTGTCCCCGATAATGACCAGCGCCTTCGCGCCACTTCGTGCAAAAGTCCGGAGCGCCTCACCGATATGATTGTGTTTTTCCACTTCATAATGAATAATGCCCGAGCCGCCATGAATGACCTCTCTCAATCGGGTCATTTCATCGGTGCCCTCGAATGACGCCGGGCTGGTCAGGATGGCAATAATGCTCAATTCTTTTTTCCGGTTATTCTGTTATTCTGACAGCAAGGCATAAGAAAATTATGGCCATTATTTGACTGTCCGCCGCATAATGGACATAAAAAAATCTTAGCCCGGACCTGTAAACAGGGAAAAAGCATTTCCCTTTTCGGTATATTTTTTGTACTAGCAGCTATAGGCAGGATTACGCGCAAAATCCAGCCCAAAATAGCAAAACCCCGTGCGGTATGATCAGCAATGCTCAAAAAAATTGACTATTACATTCTGCGTGAAACGATTATTCCGCTGGTGATCACTTTGGGGATTGCCGCATTGCTTCTGTTGCTGGAAAAAATGCTCACCTTGTTTGATTTTGTGATCAATCAGGGCGGCCCCATTGACATTGTCTGGCGGATGTTGGGTAATCTCATGCCGCAATATCTCACGCTGGTTATTCCGCTCGCCATGTTTCTGGGCGTATTGCTGGCCATACGCAAACTGGCGCTGAACAGCGAGCTGGACGCCCTGCTGGCCAGCGGTCTCAGCCTCAATCGTCTGCTTTTGCCCTCTCTGGGTATTGCCATCTTTCTGCTGATGGTCAATGTTATCGTGGTGGGGTTTGTCCAGCCCTACAGCCGTTACGCCTATAACGGCCTGTATTTCGATGTCCGCAGCGGTGCCCTCGGCGCTAGTATAAAGGCCGGCGCCTTTACTGACCTTGGCGACGGGCTGACCCTCAGGATCGAGGAATCCCGCCAGTCGGGCCGCGAGCTGATTGACATCTTCGCGCAAAAGGAAAGCGACGACGGGCGGGTTCAGTCCATTAGTGCCAAAAAAGGCGGCTTTTTTGTCTCTCCGGATGAACGTTATCTGATCCTGAGACTTTATGACGGCACGTTGATTGATCTGGATATCAGCCAGAGCCGTCCCCGGGTCATGAACTTTGAAATGCATGATCTTCCTATTCATGTGCCGCTTTTTGAACAGTTCCGCGAGCGTGGCGAAGATGCGCGGGAAATGACCTTTCTTGAACTTTGGCAACAACGCAACAGCGGTAACGAAGCCTATGTCGCGGCACTGCATTCTCGTACGGCGCGGGCGCTGTCCATTCTGATCGTCCCCTTCCTGGCCATGCCGTTGGGTCTTGTCGCCAAACGGTCCGGGCGGGCGTTGGGCATTTCCGTCGGAATTGTTGTGCTGCTGGTGTACCACAAACTTCTGGAATTCGGTCTGGCCTTTGCCTCGGAAGGGGCGATATCGCCTTGGCTGTCCATCTGGGGGCCGACGCTGCTGTTCATTTTGCTGACAGCGCGGCTTTATTACGTAGGCGCCTATAAAGTGGGCGGCATGCCACTGAGAAAACTGGAAATTGTGTATGAAGCAATGGTCGAAGCCGTTGGCAAAATTGCCCGGCGCCTGAGTGCGGTGAACTGACATGGACAGAATAAAAAAATTTTCCAGTGTCATCGGTCAGATGTTCAATCCCGGAAGCCTTGACCTGTATCTGGCGCGGGTGTTTATCATTCGTTATGTAATCATTCTGGTCGGCCTGATTTCAACATTGCAGATTCTTGATCTCTTGGCTAAATCTGATGACATTCTGGCCGGCGATGGCGCGACCCTTGCTGACTTGTGGACCTATGTCACACTTCGCATGCCGCAGCTTGTCTCGTTGTTTTCTCCTTTTGTTGCACTGCTGGCCGCCATTTTGTCATTGGCGGGACTGAATATTCACAACGAAGTCATCATTATGAAAGCGGCAGGCTGGAATGCCTTTCGTATAATATTACCGCTGATTTTAATGTCCGGGCTGGTTGCCGCCATTCATTTTGTATTTAACGAAACGATTGCCGTCACTGCGAGAGCAGAGCTGAAAAACTGGGAAGAACATGGTTTTGCCGCCAATGTGCCACCAGCGCCGGACCGGGTTTACGACAGTTGGGTAACGGACGGGAACCACCTGATCAAAGCCGAAAGTGCCAGCCGCAATGGCAGCATTCTTCTGCTGGACCGGGTTACCCAATATATTCGCAATAACCAGTTGCAGGTCAAGGCCCTGATCAAGGCCGACTTTGCAGTCTATAGGGACGGCAAATGGAAGCTTTTTGAAGTCAAGAAGTTCGATATTGACACTCTGAAGGTGACCCCTCTCGAAAACCTGGACTGGAAAACCAATGTGCCGCCCGAACGTTTTATTGCTCTTGGCATCAAGGCCGATCAGGTCAATCTGCAACAATTGCTGACCGCCATTGACCAGCTTGAGCGCGAAGGACACGTCACAAACGATCTGAAAACCTATCTTCATCAGAAATTCGTTTCGCCCCTGAGCACACTTCTCATGCCGCTTCTCGCGGGACTTGCCGCATTCGGACTGCATCGCGGCGGGAATCTGTTCGGGCGCATTCTGCTGACACTGGCTTTGGGGTTCAGTTATTTTGTCATCAACAATCTGTTTGTGGCGTTGGGGCAGTATGGCGCCGTTCCCGCCATTGTAGCCGGCTGGCTGCCGTTCTTGCTATTTGGCCTGGCAGGGATCAGTTTTATTCTTTTGACCGAAGAATGATCCCGATCAAGGAAATCTGCAAAAACAATTGGATAATTGCATCCGGACACTATATTTTAGCGTAAAGCTTTCACAGAGAAGGCACAGGAGATAACAGGTGGTTGCACGATTTGGTTTCTGGAAAAACAAAACCCATCATCTGGACAAGATGACTTTAAAGGAATTGGTGGTGGCGTATTTCCAATATTATGCCATTCAGGGATATATTATTGCTGCCCTGATCTCCATATATGTTGCCGCAACCCATGTCACCAGCCTATGGGCCAATGTAGCGGCTGTGGCCATCACCTATGTGGTTTACCCCCTCGTCTGGTATCTGGCCCATCGCTATATTCTGCATGGCAACATCTTTTACAAGAATCCCATTACCGCGCGGACCTGGAAGCGGGTGCATTATGATCACCACCAGGACCCTTATGATTTGTCCATTCTGTTTGGGGCCCTCTATACTACCATGCCGCTGATTGCCCTGGCCACCATTCCGGTGGGGTATCTGCTGGATGGCATTGGCGGTGCGGCAACCGCGTTTGCGACGGGCTTGATCATTACCTGTTTTTATGAATTTTGCCACTGCATTATGCATTTGTCCTATAAGCCCAAAAATGAATATGTGAAGAAAATCAAGAAACTTCATGTGATGCATCATTTTCAGAATGAAAAAGTCAATTACGGCATCATGAGTTTCTGGCTGGACAAATTGTTCGGCACCTATCAGGACAACCCCGCAGAACTGGAAAAAAGCCCCACAGTCTTTGACCTGGGATATACCGCAGAAATGGCCGAAAAATATCCCTGGGTTGCCCGTATGTCCGGCGGGGTCAGCCATAATTCCCCCCGGGAACGGCGGCTGAAACACACTTCCAAAGATAAGAAAACCGCTACGGAGCACACACAAACGGCCGCGGAATAGCACCTTTCTGGCATCATTCCGGCCTGATACGATAGCCCGACAGTCCAGCCCAACACTCCAGAAGGAAAAGCCTGACGTGAAACAGTCCGCTGTGCAGATCGAGGAAGTCACTACAAAACAGCAGCTCAACAATTTCATCCGGCTGCCGCATATGGTTTTCGCTGATGATCCACAATGGGTGGCGCCTTTGGAGATGGAACGTCGGGATATTTTAAACCGGGACAAAAATCCCTTTTTCGAACATGCCCGTGCCCGATACTGGATCGCCCGCCGGGGGGACGAAGTTGTCGGGCGCATTTCCGCTCAAATCGACGACCTGGTGCCCAAATATCACGGGAAGAGGATTGGACATTTCGGTTTTTTCGACTGCATTGAAGACCAAGCTGTCGCCGCGGCCCTTTTCGAGACGGCTGAAGCCTGGCTGCGTGACCAAGGCATGACAAAAATAATCGGCCCGTTCAGCCTATCCATCAATGAAGAAACCGGCATGCTGGTGGACGGGTATCACAGGCCGCCTATGCTGATGATGCCGCACAGCCGTCCCTACTACCAGACACTGGTTACGGCGTCCGGGTACCGGAAAGTCAAGGATGTCTGGGCCTACTGGCTGGACATTACCCAAGAAATCTTGCCGCCGGCCATCGACAAGCTGGTCAAAAGGGTACTGGCCAATGACCGGATCACCATCCGCCCCATCAATATGAAACAGTATGACCGGGATTTGCGCATCATTCTGGATATCTATAACGACGCCTGGTCCCAAAACTGGGGTTTTTTGCCGTTTACGGAAAAGGAACTTCAACAGGCGGTTAAGGATCTCAAGCTCCTGATCCGCGAGGATTTCACTTACATTGCGGAACTGGACGGCGAAGCCCAGGCCATGATGGTCACCCTGCCCAATCTGAATGAAATCATTCACGACCTAAACGGCCGGCTGCTACCCACGGGTATTTTCAAGCTGCTCTGGCGGTTAAAACTCCGCCCCTCCTATAAAACCGTGCGCGTGCCGCTGATGGGAGTACGCCGCCAACATCAGAATAGCGCACTGGGCGGGGCCATGGCTTTTTCACTAATTGAAACCTGCCGTATCCATGCCGTGGCCGCCGGCTGCACACATGCGGAACTGGGATGGGTTCTGGAGGAAAACACCCGCCTGCAAAAAATGCTGGAAACCATCGGGTGTCAACATGACAAGACCTACCGCCTTTTTGAAAAAGACCTGACCCTGGAAAAATCGACGGCATCATAGTCCTGCCCTCTTTTCCGGTTAGACAAATCGGGATATATAGTCTGAACCATTACGCTGCCGGGTAACCGGCGGCCGATTTCGGGATGCTGACGAACCATGCCAGAACACAACACACCTGAAACACCGGAAACCGGCGATCCTTCCGGGCAGCCCAAAACCGGGCTTATGCATCGCCTGCGCTATTATTTTCTGACGGGGCTGGTGGTTGCGGCCCCGATCGGGATTACCATTTATCTAGCCTGGATGTTTATTGACACGGTTGATCGGAACGTTACGCCGCTGATCCCCGAAGCCTATCAGCCGGAAAATTATCTGCCCTTTTCCATTCCCGGCCTGGGGGTGGTTATTGTGGTGGTTTTCCTGACCATGCTGGGCGCATTAGCGGCCAATCTGTTTGGTCGGGCATTGTTGAGATTCGGCGAACGAATCCTCAATCGCATGCCGATCATCCGCAGCATATACAGCACGTTGAAACAGATCTTTGAAACCGTAATTTCCCAGAATGCCACCAGTTTCAAGGATGTAGTGCTGGTGGAATATCCGCGTCGTGGTTTGTGGGCCATTGCCTTTGTCACCAGCGAAAACAGGGGCGAAGTGCAGGAAAAACTGGAAAATGAAGTCATCAATGTGTTTTTGCCCACCACCCCAAACCCTACGTCGGGTTTTTTGCTGTTTGTGCCAAAACGGGATCTGATTTATCTGAGCATGACCCCTGATGAGGGGGTAAAATATGTGATTTCCGCAGGTCTTGTGGATCCGCAAAACAATAAAGTCGATGCGAATGGCACTGGCGACCTGCGTCAAAGGGCCCGGCCGGAAAAAGGCTCGCGCATTACCGACTGGACAGGGAAAAAAGACCCTTCACAACCGGTAAAAGACAAAGAAGGTGGCGATGAAAGTTCATCCTGACCGCAGATATTTGATGCCTTCGTCCTGCTCAAACAGGTAGAGAAGGATTCTGAGCGCTCGCCCCCGTGGCGATTTCAGCTCGGGATCCTTTTCCAGAATGAGACGCGCATCATCCCGGGCGATGGGGATCAGATCCTGATGCGCCTCCAGTGACGCCACCCTGAAGTCCGGCAATCCCGACTGACGCGTCCCCAGAACCTCTCCCGCGCCTCGCAACCGCAGATCCTCTTCGGCGATGCGGAACCCGTCTTCCGTTTCCCGCATGATTCTGAGGCGCGCCCGGGCCGTCTCTCCACCGCTATTACTGTACAGCAAAAGGCAAACGGACTTGCCTGTGCCGCGGCCAACCCGTCCGCGCAGCTGATGCAACTGCGCCAGGCCAAAACGCTCGGCATGTTCGATCACCATCACCGTGGCCTCGGGCACATTGACCCCCACCTCGATGACCGTTGTTGCCACCAGAATATCCAGATCCCCCGACGCAAACCTTGCCATGACCTGATCCTTGTCCCGGCCTTTCATTTTGCCATGAACCAGCCCCACACGATCGCCAAAAATCTGCGCCAGTTCCCGATGACGCGCTTCGGCGGCGGCCAGGTCTGTCACTTCAGAATCTTCCACCAATGGACAAATCCAGTAGATTCGCGCCCCGGATCTAATGGCCCGCGCCAAGGACTGCACCACTTCATCCAGCCGGCCCAACGGAATTGTCCGGATATCCACCGGCTTTCGGCCCGGCGGTTTTTCCGTCAGCCGCGAGACGTCCATATCCCCATAAGCTGTGAGCGTCAGGGTGCGCGGAATGGGCGTCGCCGTCATGGCGAGAACATTCATGCTTTCGCCTTCTTTTCCCTTGGCAGCCAGCGCCATCCGCTGTTCCACCCCGAAACGGTGTTGCTCATCAATCACCACAAGGGCCAGATCATGATAGATTACATCTTTCTGAAACAACGCATGGGTTCCCACCAGAATATCAATTTCGCCAGCAGCAAGCGCCGCCAGCGTCTTTTCCCGCGCCTTGCCCTTGTCCCGGCCGGTCAGCACCTCAAGGCGCAGGTCGAGTTCCTGGGTAAGCTCCTTCAGACTCTCATAATGTTGACGGGCAAGGATTTCGGTCGGCGCCAACAACGCGGCCTGCGCCCCGCTTTCCACCGCGCAAAGCATACTGATCAACGCCACAACCGTCTTGCCACTGCCCACATCCCCTTGCAGCAGTCGCATCATGGCGGTTGGCGCCGCCAGATCCGCCCTGATTTCCTCCAGACAGGCTTTCTGTGATGAAGTCAGTTCATAGGGCAAATTCTGATATAACTGGCGGGTGAGTTTCCCGCCCCCGCGCAAGGCCCGCCCCTTTTTGCGTCGGGACTGCCGGCGCACCAGGGCCAGCGCCAATTGGTTGGCCAGAAATTCATCATAAGCCAGCCGTCGGCGCGCCGGACTTTCCGGCAAAAGATCCCCTGCCCCCTCCGGGTAATGCAGGTTAAGCAAGGCCGCTTTCCAGCCGGGCCAGCCTTGCCGCCGCCGCAACGCGTCATCCTGCCATTCCGGCAAATCCACAACGCGTTCCAGGGCGGTCCTGATGATCCGGGTCATCATCTTGCCGCTTATTCCCGCTGTCAGAGGATAAACCGGCTCCAGAGCGGGTATTTCCTCCCGTCGTTCCGAGGACAGCATATAGTCCGGATGGCTCATCTGAAGCTGACCGTTAAAAATTTCCACCCGGCCGCTGATCACCCGACGGCTTCCCACAGGCAGTTGTCGCACCAGATAATCGCCTTTTACATGGAAAAAAATCAGTTGTAGTGACGCCGTGCCATCATGACACCATATGCGGTAAGGCCGGCGGCTTTTGGCGGGGGGCGGCTCATGATTACCGATCTCCACCTCAACGGTGATGATCTGCTCATGGCGAATCTCCGAAAGTTTCGGGCTTAGGCGTCGGTCAATCACATCCGTAGGCAAATGCCACAACAGATCAAGAATCCTTCTGCCGACAGGTTTTTCCAGAAGCCCGGCCAAACGTCCGCCGACCCCGGACAGGCTAATAGTTTCGGCAAAGAAGGGGTAAAGAATTTCCGGACGCATGGCTTTATTGTTTTATTTTCCTGTTGATATCCTGTAGACACAATGACACATAACGTAAACATAACGAACATATTCTGATTGCCAAAACGGAATTACTGACGAATTACCCAACACCCCAGAACCAAGTGAAAAGATCATGACCCGTTTTAACGCGCCCGGTTTCATCGAACCTGAAATAGATCCAAACGAAAGTCCGGAAACCCGTCGTAAACGACTGAAATTTCGCAGCTGGCACCGGGGAATCAAGGAAGCGGACCTGCTGTTGGGGAATTTTGCCGATACATATCTGGCAAAGCTGAGCAAAGAACAGTTGGATCGTTATGAAGAGCTGTTGCGCGAGGCAGATTCCGACCTAGTGGCCTGGATCACCTCCGACCGGGAACCGCCCGAACATCTTAATCACGACGTTATGGCCCTGCTGCGGGGTATGGACTATCTGAAGATTGTAAAGTGAAAAACCTGCGCGAGCTTATTTCGTCCGACATTCCGCTGCTCCTCAGCCATGTGCCCGAAGGCTATGACGCGATGCTGCTGGCACAGCTTCTCGAGGAATGCGGACAGAACCTGCACCTGCATATCGCCCGTGACGGCACCCGCCTGGCGAATATGGCCGAACTGGTCGGCTATTTTGCGCCGGAAGTGGAGGTCCTGCGGTTCCCGTCCTGGGACTGCCTGCCCTATGACCGTATTTCCCCGCATCAGGACATTGTAGCAGAACGCATGACCACACTGAGCCGCCTGGCCCGGCTGGAGTCGTCTTCGGCACAAAAAACTCTGGTGATCGCCACAATCGGTTCGGCAAGTCAGCGTGTCCCGGAACGGGCCGTCATGCAGAATGTATCGTTCAGCGCCAAGCCGGGGGACCAAATCGACCTTGAGGAATTGACCCGTTTTCTGTCCACCAACGGGTATAGCCGTGCCAGCACCGTGATGGAACACGGTGATTTTGCCATTCGTGGCGGCCTGGTGGATATTTTTCCGCCGGGATATGACAATCCGCTGCGGATCGACCTGTTTGGCGACGAAATCGATGTGATCCGCGAATTCGACGCGCTGAGCCAGCGATCCGGCGCCAAGGTGGCCCAGATTAATCTGGTGCCCATGAGCGAAGTATTTCTGACCGAAGACTCCATCCGTCATTTCCGCGCCCGTTATGTGGCAGAATTCGGCACGGTTCTCGGAGACGACCCACTCTATGACGCTGTCACCGAAGGCCGCAAACATCAGGGAATGGAACACTGGCTGCCCTTGTTCCATCAAACTCTGGAAACCCTTTTCGATTATCTGCCAGGGTGCACCATCACACTGGATCATCTGGGACAGGAAGCCCTGGAAGATCGTCTGTCGGCCATTCAGGATTATTATCTGGCCCGCAAAAGCGATTATGAAAAAACCCCCGCCGGCAGCCTTACGGCAACAGTCTATAAACCATTGGCGCCGGAACTCCTGTATCTGACGGCACAGGAATGGGCTCACATAAGCGAAACCCGACGGATTCACAGTTTTTCCCCTTACGGTGCCCCCGAAGAAGTCCCGCATCTAGATTTTGAAGGAAAAATCGGCCGGGACTTTGCGCCGGAACGCAATAACCGGGATGTTAATGTTTACGACGCCCTGCGTCAGCATGTGGTGTCTTTGTTCCAGCGTGGTAAAAAAGTCTTTCTTGCCAGCTACAGCATCGGCGCCCGGGACAGGTTATCCGCCGTACTCAAGGATCACGGCATGACCCGCCACCGGCTGGTGGAAAACTGGCCAGAAGGGGACCAATTGCCAGACGGCGCGTTGGGGTTGATCGTTCTGCCGCTGGAACATGGATTTGAAGCGGACGACATTGTCCTGATCTCGGAACAGGACATTTTGGGTGATCGCCTGATCCGCAAGGTGCGCCGCTCGCGCCGGGCGGAAAATTTCATCAGCGAAGCCTCCGCCCTTTCACCCGGTGATCTGGTCATTCATATGGATCACGGGGTGGGCCGTTATGAGGACCTTAAGACCATAGAGGTCATGGGGGCCGCTCATGACTGCGTCATGCTGACCTATCATGGCGGCGACAAACTTTATGTGCCGGTGGAAAATATCGAGGTGCTGAGCCGCTATGGCGCCGAAGGGACGCATGTACAGCTGGACAAGTTGGGCGGCACCGCCTGGCAGAGCAAAAAGGCGCGGCTGAAGAAAAAACTCCTGGAAATGGCTGACGAGCTGATCAAAGTCGCGGCGGAAAGGGAATTGCGCAAGGGGCCGGTGATTACGCCTTCAGACGGTCTGTATGAAGAATTCTGCGCCCGGTTTCCCTATGCCGAAACCGAGGATCAGTTGCGCGCGATCCAGGATGTGATTGAGGATCTGGGCTCTGGCCGTCCCATGGACCGGCTGATTTGCGGTGATGTTGGGTTTGGCAAAACGGAAGTTGCCCTGCGCGCCGCATTTCTGGTGGTTATGGCTGGGTATCAAGTCGCCATCGTGACTCCCACCACTCTTTTGGCCCGGCAGCATTACAAGAATTTCGTGGACCGTTTCAAGGATCTGCCGGTGAGAATCGGGCATTTGTCGCGTCTGGTGCCGGCCCGCGATCAGAAGCAGACCAAAGAGGAACTCGCCCGCGGTGCCTGTGATATTGTCGTCGGGACCCATGCCCTGCTGGGCAAGACCATACAGTTCAAAAATCTCGGCCTGTTAATCATTGACGAGGAACAGCATTTCGGCGTTTCCCATAAGGAACGCCTGAAAAAATTGCGCCATGACGTGCATGTGCTCACCCTTACTGCCACGCCTATTCCACGTACACTGCAACTGGCTATGAGCGGCATGCGGGGCTTGAGTCTGATCGCCACCCCCCCGGTGGACCGCCTGGCGGTGCGCACCTTTATCCTGCCCATGGACTTTCTTGTGGTACGGGAAGCCCTGCTTAGGGAACATTACCGCGGCGGCCAGAGTTTTTATGTCTGTCCGCGCATTGCGGACCTGAAAGAAATTGCTGATTTTCTGACAGAACATGTGCCCGAAGTGAAGTTCGTTGTCGCCCATGGGCAGATGCCGCCTTCGGAAATCGAGGATATCATGCATGCCTTTTACGAAGGGCGCTATGATGTACTGCTGTCCACCACCATTGTCGAATCCGGGCTGGATATTCCCACCGCCAATACGATGATCATTCATCGGGCGGATATGTTCGGCCTGGCCCAATTGTACCAGTTGCGTGGCCGGGTGGGCCGTTCCAAGGTGCGCGCCTATGCCTATCTTACCCTGCCACCCAAGCGCATTCCCACGGCCACGGCGGAAAAACGCCTGCAGGTATTGCAGGCGCTGGATACGCTGGGAGCAGGTTTCACCATTGCCAGCCATGACATGGACATTCGCGGCGCGGGGAATCTTCTGGGGGAAGAACAGTCGGGGCATATCAAGGAAGTGGGACTGGAACTGTATCAGCATATGCTGGAGGAAGCCGTGGCCCAGGCCAGAAACGGCATCACAGGCGATGACATGGACCACAACTGGTCGCCGCAGATCAATCTGGGCGCCGCCGTACTCATTCCCGAACGATACGTACCTGACCTGAACCTGCGGATGTCGTTGTATCGGCGGGTGGCCGAGCTGGACGACAGCGAAGATGAAATCGACGCCTTTGGCGCGGAACTGATCGACCGCTTCGGCCCCCTACCCGAAGAAGTGGAACATCTGCTAAGCGTGATCCGGATCAAATATTTCTGCCGCAAAGCCGGCATTGAGAAAATCGAAGCCGGTCCCAAGGGGGCCATTCTGTCCTTCCGGAAGGACAGGTTCGCCAATCCGGCCGGCCTGATTGACTTTATCTCCAAACAAAACGTAGTCGCCAAGCTGCGGCCGGATCATAAGCTGGTTTATGTAAGAAAATGGGATCAAATCGAAAACCGGCTGAAAGGTTGTTATATTTTGGCCCGGGCGCTGGCCAAAATCGCCGGGCAGACCGTTTAGAGTGAATTGTGAATTGGTGGGTTCAATTTACTCTAGAAAAACACTCTAAGCGTTCGAAACGTGATGATTAACCTTTTATTTGGATTTTTCCAACATACTCGCTTTACTGCCCTATTTTCGGGTGTCATACGTGAGTTTGAGGGAACCGCCCCATGTTGAATGCGATTAAGACAAGTCTTTCCGGACTTCTGGCCTCCTCCACACGGATGACTATTGCCGCCAGCAATATCGTTAATGCCCGTACTACCTCTACGCCTGAAGGCGATGAAACATTCTCTGCCGGTTTGCGCGGCAGTAAAGCCTACCTTCCCCAGAAAACGGTTCAGACAACCGACAGGTTCGGCGGGGTAAAAGCCCATCCGGTTCCCGTCTCGCCGGCGCATCTTGCAGTTTATGACCCGACATCCCCTGTGGCCGGCCCCAAGGGGTATGTCAACACCCCCAATGTCAATGAATTCGTTGAGTTAAGTGAGATGATCCGCGCCACATCGGCGTACGAAACCAATGCCAAGGTGCTTGCGGAACTTGATAACACCCTGCACAAATTCCTGAAAGACTTCTGATATCTTCCGAAATACTATATAAAAACAATCAATTACAATGTTTTTCTTATATAAGAGATAACAATTCTCATACAACTTCTTAATAAAAAGAAAAAGTTTAACTTTTTAGCAAGGTTTCATTTACATTTGCGCTATAAGTTGGATAACGCGCTTGTTTTCGGGTAAGTTTGTACCCTGCTAATATAATAAAGCCAAATGACTTGTTGAGTAAATGAGTATGCCCCCACAAGGAGGAAATCTGGACCGGGAAATCAGCGGCCTGATTGAATTGGCTCATCAGAAGTCAACATCAGGGCGAACAGAGCTGTTTCAGGCGATCGTTGACCTTCTCGAAAGACGACACAAGGATTTGACCGACAAGGAAACGGCCCTGATGGCTGATATTCTGGGCAGTATTCTTCATCATGTCGAAATGGAGGTGCGCAAAAAACTGGCTGAAAGGCTGGCGGACCGCGAAGACACAACCCCTGAGCTGATCATTCTTCTGGCCAATGACGAAATTGAAGTGGCCCGCCCGGTTCTATTGCTGAGCAAATTGCTGTCAGACGACAATCTGGTCCGTATCATCCGGCATAAAACCATCCAGCATCAGTTCAGCATCGCCGCGCGCAAATATCTTTCCGCGAAAGTGTGCCGGGAACTGGTCCATATGGGTAATGACGACGTTGTTTTGACCCTTCTCAGCAATCATGACGCCAGAATCGACAATGAAACTCTGAATATTTTGGTGGAACAGTCCAGGGAGAAGACAGCCCTGCAATCACCGCTCATCGAACGGCCGGACCTGCCACAGGAATTTTATTCCAAAATGTATCAGTGGGTTTCAGATGATCTCAAGGACCTTATCCTCAAGGTTCACAACATCTCAGAACGGGAAATCAAGGATATTCTGGCACGCACGTTGGACACGCTCAATCAGGAAAACGGCGCCCAGGCCCTTCAGCAAAGAAACAGTTCGGAGGAACGCCTTGTGGAAAAACTGCACAAGGCGAACAAGCTGGGTCCAGCTTTTCTGATGAAAACCCTCCGGCAGGGACAAATCAATCTTTTTGAAATCAGCTTTGCCCGTATGGCGGACATGCCCCGTCAGGTGTTACAATCCATTCTGTATGACCGGGGTGCTGATACCCTGGCTCTGGCCTGTCACGCCGTTGGAATAGACCGCAGTGTTTTTCTCACCATCTTTCGCCTGACACGGGAAGCCCGCAACATGGATACCCGCCTTAAACAAAAGGAAATCGACAAGGCGTTTGCACAATTTGTCCGCATGGACCGACAACAGGCGCGTGAGACACTGGCAGAAGTGATTCGCACAGAAACGGCCCCTCCCTCCTGACGATACTTTTTCCATATCGCTTTTCTCATATCTTTCATGGAAAAGTTTCCCGCATCCGTTTATAAAAGACAGTATCAGTTCAGCTATTAGGGCCAAACATGATCGACCCGTTCGGGAGACACATTACCTATCTCAGGGTTTCTGTCACAGATCGCTGTGACTTCAGATGCCAGTATTGCATGGCAGAAAACATGACATTTTTGCCGAAAAGTGAAATCCTTTCCCTGGAAGAACTGGAACTTTTATGTCATGTCTTTATCCGTCGGGGGATAAGAAAAATCCGGCTCAGCGGTGGGGAACCCTTGGTCAGAAAAAACATCATTTCCCTGATCCATCATTTGGGCAAATATGTGCATAACGGCGAACTGGACGAACTCACCCTGACCACCAATGGCAGTCAGCTGGAAAAATATGCCGCCGATCTTTATGCGGCGGGGATGCGCCGGATCAATGTCTCCCTGGATACGCTGGAGCCGGAAAAATTCAGGACGATTACCCGCTGGGGACGCCTGGATCAGGTGATGCAGGGCATTAGGGCGGCTAAAAAAGCCGGCCTGTCTGTCAAAATCAACATGGTCGCGCTAAGAGGAATTAACGACACGGAAATTGACGACATGCTCGCCTGGTGCGTGGTGGAAGAAATGGACCTGACACTGATTGAGACCATGCCGCTGGGCGCCGTGGACGTCATTCGCGCCGATCAATATCTGCCGCTTGCTCCCAAACTTGAGGATCTGAAAAGTCGTTGGCCGCTTAAAGCCAGTTCCCACAGCAGCGGCGGCCCCGCCCGGTATTACACTGTGGAAGGCAGCAAAACCAAATTGGGAATGATTACCCCGATGAGCCATAATTTCTGTGACAGTTGCAACCGGATCAGGCTGACCTGTACGGGGGAACTGTATATGTGTCTCGGGCATGACGATAAAGTTGATTTGCGTGAGGTGTTGCGCGCCTATCCAGGGAACGTCGCCCAGGTGGAAGGCGCCCTGCACAATGCCATTTCCCAAAAACCGGAACGCCATTATTTCACCATCGACCCGCAAGACAACAAACCGACGCTTCAACGTTTCATGAACACCACCGGCGGATAACAACGGGACGCAACTATGCCGCATGTCAAACAAAACCTCGCCCTCGTCAACAGCGACACGGAAATTGCCACTCAAGCCGCAGAAGAACTTAAAAAACATCATGACTTTGTACCGCTGGATCAGGCTGACGTGATTGTGGCTCTTGGCGGCGATGGCTTTATGCTGCATCTTATTCACGACCTGATGCATGATGAACGCCCTATTTTTGGCATGAATTGCGGCACAGTCGGTTTTTTGTTGAATCAGTTTCATACCGACCATCTGCACGACCGCATCCGCCAGGCCGAAGCCTTCCGGTTTCATCCATTGAAAATGACGGCGATCACCACTTCCGGCGAAACCCATGCGGCCCTGGCGATTAATGAGGTTTCCCTGCTGCGGGAAACCCGTCAGACCGCCAGAATCAGAATATATGTGGATGACCGGCAGCGGCTTGAAGAACTGGTCTGTGATGGCGTTCTGGTGGCTACTCCGGCCGGCAGCACGGCCTACAACCTCTCGGCTCACGGCCCGATCCTACCGCTCAATGCCGATATTCTGGCCCTAACCCCGATCAGCGCGTTCCGCCCCCGCCGCTGGCGCGGGGCCCTTTTGCCGCAAGAAGCCAAAATCCGGCTGGAAATACTGCAGCCGGAGAAACGCCCCGTCAGCGCCGTCGCCGACATCAAAGAAGTACGTGACGTGACCTCTGTAACGGTAGAGCAAGACAAATCCGTTGAAATCACCCTGTTATTTGATAAGGAACATACACTGGAAGAACGCATTCTGAATGAACAATTCATCAACTAAGGGAATTTCATGACCAGGCCAAATCGGGGCAAGATTATCACCCCGCCCAATCACCTGAAAATGAAAGCAAAGGACATTCCGGCCTCATCGGGTGAGGTGGCGATCCGCAAGGCTGAAGCCGCCATGAAAAAAATAAGCGCCGACATTGCCGCAACCCTTTTTCAGGATCTAGATAACATAAAACACGCCTTGGAAGATTTTCGCCAAAAACATCCCGTCCCTGCACCTGAAAAGACACAACTTTATCATCTGGCGTTTGAAACCAAGGGACTGGCCGGATCGTTGGGATATGATCTGATTGGAGACATCTGCGCCTCTTTATGTGAAATGCTGGATAAATGTCCCCAAGAACACAAGGACTATCTGGCTGGACTTGCGGCTCATATCCATGCCCTCCAGGTGGTATTAACCAGTGGGCAGAATACGACAACCTCCTCCGGAGAAGCGCTGGCGATCCTTGCCGGCCTGCGCCAAGTCGTCCTGAAAATATCTGAAGAAAATATCTGAACCAGGCAAATTATGACGTGATGGTTTTTCCCATCCTTCCCCTATCAGGTCGGGGTTAATGATATCTATTTTGTCCGAGATGATTGGGCCACAGGAAGGATTACGGTAAATTCGGAACCTTCGTTAACAACGCTGTGAAGCTCGATGTCCCCGCCCATTTGTTGCGCCAGATGCCGGGAAATATGCAAGCCAAGCCCTGTCCCTTCCTCCTTGCGGGAATAAACATTGTCCGTTGCCTGGTGGAATTTCTCGAACACCAGGTCCTGCTGATCCTGCGGAATGCCGATCCCCGTATCCCAGACCGTCACCCCAACATAATAGGGATCAATTTTTTTCAGCCGGACGCCGATTTTGCCATATTCAGGGGTAAACTTGACCGCATTACTCAACAGATTCACAAAAATCTGCGTCGCACGGCGTTCGTCTACCTTGACCATAATATCATCAGATATGGTCACATTTTCCGTATCCAGATGTTTGCTTTGGGCCCGCAGGATCGTCAGGTTCAGCGCTTTCTGAATAATGTCTGCCAGAGGCACTTCTGTAATATCCAGAGACAGCTTCCCGCTTTCCAGGACCGCCACATCCAACACGTCATTGATCAATTCCAGCAGATGGCGCCCCGCATTCATGATGTCCTTGCTATAATTCACATATTGCGGGTTGAGTTCGCCAAACACCTGCATTTTCATGGCCTCGGCAAAACCGATAATGGCATTCAGCGGCGTTCTCAGTTCATGACTCATGGCCGCCAAAAACTCACTTTTCGCTGACAGGGCCGCCTCTGCTGTAGCAGAAGCCATATCGAGCTGGATATTTTTATTGGTCAATTCCTCCAGCGTATTTTCCAGTGACTTCTGAATAGCCAGTGTCTCAAAACGTGCCTTGTAATTGGCGGTAACGTCCATTCCCGCCCCCCGGTATCCTTGAAAGGCGCCGGTCACAGAGTCAAACAGCGGTACCCCGCTCAAATGGATATAAATTTCCTCGTCGTCCTGTCCTTTAAGCAATAAGAGATAATCCCGGAACGGTTTGTATTCATCCATGAAATCATCACAGGTGATTTCCTCGCCGTCATAATCTTTTTTCAGCCGGCCTAGTTCTTCAAACCGTTTGCCATGCATCATAAAGGCCGGCACCCCGGTCAAAGCAGTCAGGCGATCAGAAACGAAGGTTATCTTGTATTCGCGATCCACTTCCCAGTACCAGTCGGACGTGGCCCGGGCAAAATCCCGGAACCTTTGCTGCATCAGGGTTTCGTCCTGCACGTTTTGATGTTGCTTGGTGCAGTCCACATAGGTGCCCCCCACAGCAATCACATAACCATTGTCGTCACAAATAGGAAAATGCCGTGACCGGTACAGACGCACCACCCCCTCCATCACGATCTGTTCCTCTGTCGTCACGGTCTGGCGGGTCAGTTGCGCTTCATTGAGAATCGCGGCCAGACTGGGCGGCAGGCTGTTGCCTTTTTCTGGAGGCGCGGGAAACCCGATCTGAGCGGAACGTTGGGCCAGATTCCTGTAGGCGTCATTGACAAAAATCAGTTCCCCGGATATCGACGCCACATAAAGCGGCACGCTGTCGTCGATATTCATGCGTTCCAGCAGGGCCTGAACCTGGTCAATCAGTTTTGCCGCACCGGTTTTTTCACTTCTGCGCCTTTTCTGGCGCAGCTTCTGCACCATCTCCATGGGCACGATAGTACGATTGTCAGCTCGCCGCATGGCTGCCGCCTGTGTCATACCCTCAACATTCCCCTGTTTCCCGTGCATGGCTCATATCGCTTTTTTTACATCCGCCAGTGCATTCTGATAGCCAAAGTCCCGCTGCCAGAATCGGACCGCCGTTTTGGCATTTTTAGGTTTTATATCATTATACAATACAAGTATAGATTTCAGCAAACTTGTCGCCCGGGCCTTGCCGCCGGTCCGAGCCTGCATTACCAACAAAAATAATGACGTAAAATCTTCTTTATTTAGATCAATCGACTTGGCAATTATGGCCAGACTTTCCCCAGTTCTTTCCCGGAATGCGCGCCAGATAATGCGCACATTCAGGCCACTGATTTCCCCAAGACAGGCCACCGCAAAGTTGACTTTTTGCTGGCGCAGACATTGCAGAACAAACCGCGCATCAAGCTTGCCCGCCTCGGTCAATTTCCGGGCTAGCTTCTGGGCCTCCTTCATGGCGCTGTTGGAATCGTCATAATTTTGCAGACTGTGTTTGGTGGCCATTTCCAATGCATCATCCAGCACCACCTCATCCACGTCAAATTCAGTGATGATCTTGCGACGGAGTACCGCGGAAACCCACCAATACATCCGATAGGCCAGATCCGGTGGCAAATCCTGACGGTTAAGCAAAGGTTCCTGAAATCTGTCAAAGGTTTTGGATTCTGCCACCAGATATTCCATGGACTGCCGCGAAATTTCCGCATTTTCATTGCGGATCAATGCTTCGATCACATCTTCACCGCCATATTCCACAAGGGTATCGCTGACGTCCTCGCTGACATGTTCCCGGATGGCGATGGCCATTCGATGTGCATCAGTCCGGTTGCGGATAATTTCAATTAAATCCTCATCTTTCAGCAAACTACTTTGTTGCAGGACGGGTTGTGCGACCTCAATGCTGTCATTGGCAAGCATGGTCACCAGCTCGGAAGAAATATCTGTATGAGTGGCAAGGCGAGCGGCCAGATCCTTCCGGATATGTTTTTCCACATTCAGGATCAGCTTGGAGAGTATATCGCTCATGAGCGCCCGCTCATGTTCATTCAGGCGGCCTGCAGAGGACAGAAAAAGATCAGCGATATTTTCCACCAGTTCATTACGGGCGGAGATCGTCTTGTTCTGCGCAAGACTTATAAGATCTTCTGCATTATATCCATTTTGCATAGCGTCCATAAGGTTCTTCTGCCTGTTTGTTATCTCTGCTCATCCAGAGTACAGAATCAAGTGTCCGATAGTTTCAACTGACATTTCTTGCCTACAATATTATGCCGAGCGTTAAAAAATTATAAAAATTACCTGAAGAATACGCGTAAATTTCCGCGGAAAGCTTTATAATTATTTGTTCAATAAAGAGTTAATTTAGAGCAGAATATGTTTCGTTGAAACAGAAAAGACATCGTACAATTTCGCATGACCATATAAAACGGTTGTAATGGGATTAAATCCCGCATTTGAGTCCGAAAATGGCGAGTTCTCAGGCTCCAATATGTTACTCTCCCACCATGACACATCATGAACATCTTGCAAAGCTGACCCAGGACGAATGTTATACGGCGCTAAGCACTCGGGACCGTCGTTACGACGGCCGCTTTTTCACCGCTGTCCTCAGCACGGGCATCTATTGTCGGCCGATCTGCCCAGCCCGTACGCCCAAACGTGAAAACTGCCTGTTTCTACCAACCGCGGCTGCCGCTGAAGCGGCGGGATTTCGCCCCTGTTTGCGATGCCGGCCAGAGGTTGCTCCACATTTACCCGGCTGGCAGGGTACGTCCGCAACGGTTTCCCGTGCCCTGCGGCTGATTGAGGAAGGAGCCCTGAATGACGGCTCGTTGGAGGATCTGTCAAACAGAGTTGGTCTAGGAGCGCGCCATTTACGCCGGCTTTTTGAACAGCATCTTGGGGCTTCTCCGAAACAGATCGCCACAACGCGGCGGCTGCTGTTCGCCAAACAGCTTATTACGGAAACTGCTCTGCCCCTGACCGAAGTGGCGCTGGCGGCTGGTTTTAACAGCCTCAGACGATTTAATGATGCCTTTAAAAAAGCCTACAGGATGGCACCACGGGATATGCGGCGGTACACGCCATCTGCCCCCGAGGGAGAAGCCCGGCTGCTCACGTTGCGACTGGACTATGCCCCGCCCTTCGACTGGCACGGCCTGATCGCCTTCTGGAAACCCCGCGCCATTCCCGGCATAGAACACATCAGCGCAACCGGATATGGTCGCAACTTTATGTTTCAGGGGAAAAGAGGCCGGTTTCACATCGAACATTGCCCACAGAACCATCTTTTGTATGCCCGAATTGATTATCCGGACATCACGGCATTGCCTTTGCTGGTCGCCAAAATACGCCGGCTTTTTGACCTGGACAGCCCTGTTTCAGAGATTGCGGAATTCCTGCAACGGGACGCCCTGCTTGCTCCTTTGATCCGACACTATGGTGCGCTGAGAATTCCCGGCTGCTGGGACCCTTTTGAAATGACAGTTCGGGCTGTGCTCGGCCAGCAGGTCAGCGTCAAGGGCGCCACGACGCTGATCAGTCGCCTGGTTCGCCTGTGCAATGGCCTGCCTCCTGAACCGGCCCCCTCACAAAATACAGACCAGGAAACAGACCTGGTTTTTCCCACGCCGCACCAGGTCGCCAAGGCAGATCTTGGCTGTATCGGCCTGCCGCGCGCCCGTCAAATGACCTTGCGGGAGCTTGCTGAAACCGTAGCGGAAAGACCGGATTTTTTTCAGTCCAGCCATACTGTGGACGACATCGTCACTCGGCTGTGCCGGATCAAGGGTATCGGCCCGTGGACTGCAAATTATGTTGCCATGCGGGCCCTGGGGGAAACGGATGCGTTTCCGGCCGCCGACCTCGGTTTGCTGAAAGCCTGCGCCTTAAATGGACGCAAACCCTCATCACAGGAACTCCTGAAACGCGCCGAAGCCTGGCGGCCGTTTCGGGCCTATGCCGCCCTTTATCTCTGGGCCTCTCTCACTCAAGACACAACAGGGGAAAAAAACTTATGACCTCCTGCACTACTGACTTCACACTCGACACCATCGACAGCCCTGTAGGCCGCCTTTTCGCCGTCAGCCGCGGGCCGCGTCTGTGCGCTCTTGATTTCGAAGGTTATGAAGCGCGCATGACCAAACTCCTGCAAAAAAGATATGGCGCAACAGAAATACGGCTCGAACGAAATCCTGAATTACGCGATACGCTGGCAGCATATTTTGACGGCGAACTGGACCGGCTTGAGGAAATTGACGTTGAAATGGAAGGTACCACTTTTCAGAAAAAAGTCTGGCGGGCGTTGCGGAACATTCCGGCCGGGACGACCTGGAGCTATGGCGAACTTGCCCATTATATCGGACATCCTACCGCTGTCCGGGCTGTCGGGATGACCAACGGCCTGAACCCGATCGCCATCGTGGTGCCCTGCCATAGGGTCATTGGGGCCAACGGGAAATTGACAGGATATGCCGGGGGGCTGGAGCGTAAGAAAGCTCTCCTGGCACATGAGCACGCCCACCACACCCCCTTCACCCTGTTTCAGAAAAGGTCATGACGGGATGATCAGTTCCCGGATATGGTTGGCTATCCCCGTCAGCACATCCCGCCGCACTGTGGTCTTACGATAATACAGGGCGATGGTGCGCGCCGGGGCCGGCTCGGCAAAAGGCAGATATACTATTCCCTCCTGTTCGCGAACGGCGAATTCCGGGATCAATGTCATGCCCACATTGGTCGCGACCATCTGTCGCAAGGTTTCCAGGCTTGTGGCCCGGAATTCGGTGTTTTCCTGTGCCCCTACCAGGGTACAAACTTCCAGAGCCTGTGTTCTCAGACAATGCCCTTCTTCCAGCAACAACAGACTTTCATGACGAATATCTTCCAACTTGATTTGACGTCGTGACGCTAATGGGTGCCCCGCCGGTAGGGCCAGTAGGAATTTTTCACTAAACAGACTTTCATGATCCAGAAGGTCTTCTTTCACCGGCATGGCCAGAAGCGCGGCCTCAATCACCCCGGTTTTGATTTTTTCTACCAGGACTTCGGTTTTTTCCTCCACCAGATATAAAGACAGATTGGGATAGAATTTATGCAGAGCCGGTATAATTTTGGGCAACAGATAAGGCGCCAGGGTCGGAAAAGCCCCAAACAGAATTCGCCCGGAAAAAGGATCGGAAAACCCGGCAGCAATCTCGCGAATATTCTCCACTTCCTGAAGTATCACCCGCGCCCGCTCCACAATATGCCGCCCGGCTTCCGTGATCATGACCGATTTGTTGGTTCGTTCAAACAGCTGAACCCCCAATATGTCTTCCAGCTTTTTCAGTTGCATGCTCAGCGCCGGCTGGCTCACATGGCAGAGTTCCGCTGCCCGGCCGAAATGCCTTTCCTCCGCCACCGCCACCAGGTAAGTGAAGTCCCGTATGTTCATCAGAAAACCTCATAAATAATTTTTTCTTATTGATATACTAAAATCAATATATTGTACATATTGAACGAGATCTCTTAGGTTCCTTCTATCAGCAACACTCAAGGAACCAACAGGAGGCAAATATGATTAGTGTAGGACAAAAACTTCCCGAATTTCGCGTACAGGCCACAGTATCCACTGATATCAATTCCGCATTTACGGAAATAACTGATAAAACCTATGCCGGGAAATGGCAGGTTCTGTTTTTCTGGCCGAAGGATTTCACCTTTGTCTGTCCGACGGAAATCGCCGCCTTCGGGGAAATGAACGAAGAATTTGAAGACCGGGACGCCCAGATCCTCGGCGCCAGCATCGACAGTGAGTTCGTCCACCTTGCCTGGCGTAATGATAAAGAGGAATTGCGGGACCTGCCCTTCCCCATGCTGGCCGATGTCAAACGCGACCTGTCCTCCGCCCTCGGCATTATCGACCCTGAGGCCGGCGTCGCCCAGCGGGCAGTATTCATCATTGATCCGGACGGTATCGTGCGGTTTGTCATGGTGACCGACATGAATGTGGGCCGTAACCCCAAGGAAGTCTTGCGGGTTCTTGATGCCCTGCAAACCGATGAACTCTGCCCCTGTAACTGGGAAAAAGGGCAGGAAACCCTTAAAATAAGTTAACCTTGCTCACCTGCACGGGCGATATGTCTGCGCTTTCGCCCGTGTCCCTCCCCAAGCTGTCAGAAGAAAGGATCAATAATGTCAGTACAGGACCTGAAATCACGCCTGCCTGACTATGCCAAGGATATCAAACTCAACCTGTCCGCCGTTTTGTCGGAAGAAGGAGCTGAGGGTCTTAGCCAACGTCAGATTTACGGCATCGCGCTGGCCAGTGCCTATGCCACAAGGAACAAGACCGTCATCGAAAGCCTTACCTTGGAGACGGAAGATAAAATCACAACCGAAGAAATGACTGCCGCCAAAGCCGCCGCTACGATCATGGGCATGAACAATGTCTATTACCGTTTCACCCATATGGTCAGCGACACGGATTATCGCAAGCTGCCTGCAAAGCTGCGTATGAATGTCATTGGGCGTCCCGGCATCGAGAAAGTCGATTTCGAACTGTATTCTCTTGCCGTAAGCGCCATCAATGGCTGTGCCATGTGTATTGAAGCCCATGTTCACGAAGTGCTTAAAGCCGGCATCAGTAAAACCGGCATTCAGTCCGCTATTCGCATTGCCGCCGTCATCTCTGCGGCAGCTCAGGTGCTCACCATCGAAGATTACAGTTAAGGAACGCTTATTCCCTCCTCCCTCCCATTATACCTCTGAACTTCCCGGCCCGCAGGGCCGGGCTTTTTTGCTTTGCCGAAACAACTTAAGCCCATAAACTGTCTCTGACTGACGCAGAAGCTCGTGGGGAGGCAGGATAGTTATATGCCAGATTCAGACAGACAAAAACCGGCAGAAGAAGAATTTTCCTACATGCCGCAACGCAAAAGTTTTATCATCATCCTGGTGCTTCTGGTTTCCGCCTTTTTTCTCTGGGTGGTCCGCGATTATATTATTGTCATTCTGATGGCATCCATTTTCAGTGCACTACTACAGCCTTTTTATGACCGTCTGCTTGCCGTTTTGGGAGAACGGCACCGCGCCGTCACTGCTGTCCTCCTGTTGATTGTTCTAGTTATCGGGGTGGGCATCCCGCTGGTGGGGATTTTATCACTGGCCGCGGCCGAAGGATTGAAAATCTCCCAGGTCGCCATCACCTGGATTGAACAACAGATCAATCAGCCCGGCGCGCTTAAGGAGCTGTTGCCGGCCTGGCTGCCCTTTAGCGAAGAACTGGTATTGTATAAGTCAACAATCCTCTCAAAGCTCGCGGAATGGGCTGGCACGGCAAGCGGTTTTATTGTCAAGATGCTGTCCGCCGCAACACAGGGCACCGCGCGTATGCTGGTTGAATTTTTTATCCTGTTTTATGCCATGTTTTTTTTCCTGATCTGGGGACATGGGACCATTGATGTGATTTCCCGGCATCTGCCACTGAGTGAGGATGATCGCATCCTGATCCGGGAAAAAGGGTTGTTCATGTCCCGGGCCATGCTGAAAAGCATTCTGATCATTGGCTCTCTTCAGGGATTGCTTCTGGGACTGGCCTTTTGGGCTGTGGGGATTAACGGGGCCATATTCTGGGGCCTGATCGTGGTGTTGATTTCAGCGATTCCAGGGATCGGAGTCGGGCTGATCTGGATTCCAGCCGTCATTTATCTGGCCCTGAATGGTCAATATCTTTCCGCCGTCGGGCTCATCCTGTGGGGCGTACTGATTGTTGGCATGGTCGATAATATTCTCAGACCCCGCCTGGTGCAGCGGGATACGAAAATGCCGGACCTTCTGGTGCTGGTCAGTACTCTGGGCGGCCTTGGCGCATTTGGCGCCGTGGGAATCATTCTGGGCCCTGTACTCGCGGCGGTCATGATCACGGTTCTGGGCATCTATCGCAATGCTTTCAAAACAAATCTAGAGTAAAATGTGAAGAGATTGATCCTGAACGAGACCAAGGACAGCTCCCTGCCCCCGGTCCCGAAGTCTGATCCGTATCCTGCTGGCAGGGTTCATATAGGTGCTACTCGGATTCAGCTATTTGTTGGTAGATCGTTTTTTTGAGTGATGTCTTTTTGATTGATTATATAGGTCATCACACTGCGTAATTTGGCAGGATGCACGGGTTTGTGGAGCAAAATAAAACCACTTTTCTTCGCATCCCGGATGCGCTCTTTTTCCGTATCAGCCGTCACAATCAACCCGGGCACCTCGCGACCGAGTGAAGCCTGCAGCTTGCGGATGGCCTGATCCCCGGTCAGACCATCCTTCAGACGATAGTCTGCAATAATCAGATCCGGTTCATACCCTTCAAAGTCGATAAAAAGTTCCGCCGCCGCCGGCCCCTCAAAGGCATAAACCCGATGCCCCCATAAGGAAATCATTTCCCGCATGCTGTCCCGAGAGCTTTCTTCGTCATCAATCACCAAGATTTGAGATGTCTGTTCCATCACCAGCTGTTTACCGCGTTCTTGGGGAGTGATGATCCGGGTTTTATCACCCAGGGGGATCTGGACGGAGAATGTGGTCCCCTTGCCTTCTTCCGATCTCAGGGTGATTGGGTGTTTGAGCAAACGGCATAACCCTTCCACGATGGACAGACCAAGTCCCAGTCCCTTTTGCCGGTCCCGCTCCGGGTTGCCAAGTTGAAAGAATTCCCTGAACACCTCCTGGCACTTATCGGCCGGAATGCCTGGCCCGCTATCGCTCACCTGGATGGCCAGTGTGGTTGGATGGCGTTCATAATGCACTTTGACAAAACCAAAATGCGTATAACGAATGGCGTTGGAAATCAGATTGCGGATAATCCGGCTCAGCATGGCCCGGTCACTGTAGACAATGACATCGTTACAGTCCTCAAACTCCAGGGAGAGTCCCTTTGCCTGAGCCTCGGGAATAAAATCGTTTTTAATTTCCTCAATGATGTCCCCGAGATCGAAATGGACTTTAGTGGGACTAAGAATGCCGGCTTCGATTTTCGACAGATCCAGCAGGCTGGTCAGGAGATTCCGCAGGGCCTCAAGTGAATTATCCACCTTTTTTGCCAAAGCAACCAGTTTCGGCGTCGTGGCTTCCATGACCAAGGCTTCCACAAAAAAGCCCATGGCATGAAGGGGCTGGCGCAGGTCATGGCTGGCGGTAGCCAAAAACCGGGTTTTGGCTTCATTATTCCTGACCGCGATTTCGCGGGCGGCTTCGGCGTTTTCCTTTTCCCGCTTCAACCGCTCGATGAGATCCTTGTTCTCCAGACCGAGTTTTATGGTTCTGGCCACCTCTTTTTCTGCCAGAAAGCTGTAAAACACATTCAAGGCCAAAAAAATCAACCCCAGCGCGCCCACCATAACCAGCACGTCTTCGTTGCTCAGCAGACAGCGCAGGGAAAAAGGCAGGGCGACAGGAATCACAAAGGCGATATAGGCCGGTTTATAATTGGAAAGCGAAGCCAGTGAGCCAGCCACCAATCCGTTGAATAACGTGGCCGCCAGAACTGCTACAAATACATTATCCACAACCGGCAGCAAAAGGCCAAGACTGCCCCAGACCACTCCTGAACTAAAGGAAAACATGATAAGAACCAACGCATGCCGACGGGCATGATCAACATATTTTTCATCTTGGCGAGCCATTTTGCAATGCCCGAACCGCACCCCGCTCAACACAATTATCGCCGCCAACCAGAGGACAACAATCTGTATCGGCAACCATTGCACAATCCAAAAGGACACCACAATGGCCACGGCAGAGTTGAGCAGCATAATGGAGGGAACATGATCAAAATGCCATTTGACCTGTTCTGCGACAAGATGACGATCCCTGGTTTTCAACAGCATGAAAGAGGGGTCCTAAGCAGACTGAATCAGCCCCTCCTGAAGGGCCGCCAGTGCCGCTTCGGTTCTGTTATGGACATTCAGAACCTGGAAAATGGCTGATATATGCACCCGTACCGTATTATCCGCGATGCCCAGTGTCCGGGCAATTTCCTTATTGGATTTGCCCATGGTGATTAACCGCAGAATCTCCAGTTGGCGTGCTGTCAGACTATGAAAGTTTCTTGCTCTTTCCTGTGGGTCTTCCTGGAGGATATTATCCGGGACATAACGCCCGCCTTTTAAAATCAGCCTCAGGGCCTGGAGCATGACCTCACTGCCCAATGACTTGGGAATATACCCCATAACCCCCATTTCCATGGTCTTGCGAATCAGGGCGCCGTCTTCGGCACCGGATAGAATAGCGACCGGCAAAACGGGGTTCATATCCCGCACGGCCTTGACCCCCTGCAAACCGGACATGTCAGGCAGATCCAGATCCAGCAACACCAGATCAACATCACCATCCCGCCGTATGATCGCCATGGCGTCCTCATAAGTCCCCGCCTCAAGTATCTTCAGATCATCCTCCAACTGGGATAACACATATTTCAGGCCATCTCTGAATAAAGTATGGTCATCCACCAGTAGTATACGCATGGTTGCCCTTTCGGTCGTCTTTTTATGTCTTCCTATGATGAGGGTTTAACGGGGAATGGCGTATTAAACCTTATGAAATTTTTCCTTCTTCGGTTGAATAATTTCCATTTTTTCCAAAATGTTACATCAGGCTATCCCCCTTCAGAGAGTTCACCCCGAACAGTTCAGAGATACTGAAAAAAAAGAAAACATCACGATATGTTCATCCGCCTCAGAAATTTCCCATCTTTCCCGATAATTTACCCCCTCTGCTTATTTACTCTCATAGATTGTACACACATTTTTATGAAAATCCAGCCTATAGTACTAGTATAAATGTACTACACGCTTAATCGTTATGTCGTATTTACTCGCCCCGGGGAAAACCATACTATGTTGCCTGGATTAAATATCCAACTTGCTAAGCTTACATGCTGCAAGCAGCTTTGGGGGACTATAAAGAAGGGACACTTTACCTTTGCCGTTTGGGGGTCGGATTGGTCAAGTGTCCCTTCTATTCATAAGCGCCTTCCTTATACCCAAAGCCCCGGGTAAAAGCAATGTTTCCAGCATAAATACACTCCATTAAGCTACGTTCCAGAAGGGTAAAGCATAAAATAGTATAAAAGTTGCCATTTCCCGACAGGCTTCTACGCTACGCATACCGCCAGTTGGCCAATGCCAACAATCAGGTTCTGAGTGAATTTTTAGAGTGAATTGTGCATAGGTTGACCCATTCTGCCGGTCAAGTCTGGTTCAGGGTCAGATGGGGGAGAGTCCAAGATGGCGGTGAGGCTGTACCGTCATCGCGAACCCCTGCCATATATCTTGGGAAAGGGAATGTGGCGATCCACGGGGGTTATGGATTGCGTCGTCGCGGCCGCGTCACGCAATGACGGGTTCGTCTCATCACAATTCACGCCAGCCGTCTAAAAAGCCCCCTGTCCACTTTTTTCAGGCAAACCCAAATTCTATTCGGATTATGACGATAGGTTCTGTATATTTTTTCTCCATCTGGTACTGGGCAACTGAATGCCCGGCACGCCATAAGGCGTCTGGCAAGGGTTGCTCTACATCAACACGCTATACAGGGAGAAAAAATCGGTGACTGACTTGTTCGAGTTCGGGATGAAGATATTAAAAAGCCAGCCATTTAGTATTCTTATTGGGGCAGAATTAGAGGCATTTGAACAAGGTATGGCTACACTCAGCATACCCATTCAGGACAAACTGAAACAGCAGCATGGTTTCGTGCATGGCGGAGTCGTGAGTTATCTCGCCGATAATGCACTAACCTATGCGGGGGGGTCGGTGCTGGGCGATTCAGTCACTTCCGAATATAAAATCAACTACCTTCGTCCTGCGCTCGGAGAAAAGCTTATCGCCCGGGCCTCCGTTGTCTCTTCGGGAAAAACACAGGCCGTATGCCAATGCAAGGTTTTTGCGGTAGCCAATGGCGAAGAGCGAGTTGTGGCGTTGGCGCAAGGCACCATTCGCAAAGTAAATACAGAGAAGTGACCCACGAGAAGCGTCCGGTGGGGTCAGATTAGTGTGTAATGGTCTGGATCTGATGTGTAATGGTCTTGATCTGACAGAGACCGATTTTCAGTTGGCGTCTGTCCGCCCGGATTTTCACTCGGGGTCTCTCCCGGTGTTTCCCCTGACGTGTTAGAGGCTGTCACAGTCAAGGTCCCGTTCTGATAACTCAGATCATAGTTTTGCGCCGTTTCACCGGATGTCACAATGTCATAGCTGCCTGCTGACGAATTCTGATTAGCCGTTGTGATCAGGCTGAAACCCGTAATCACCCCTGTCGTTTCACCCACGACCAGACCCTGCACATCATAACTAAAATCGGGATTGGCGGCACCCTGCGCACGCGTGGTGTCGTTCACTGGCGGGGACGGCGCTATGTCCGCCCCCCCCTCGAAAGACTGACACGGCAGCGGGCCGCACGGGCATTCTGCCGGCAAAAAACCATTCCACTCATGAGTGACAAAATCAAAGACCTGTTTGGTTTTCAGGAGAAAGGGACATAACCATGCCCATGCCCGTCATCGTCACCCGGGATGTGGAGGACTGCTATCGCGGATTTTTGTCTTCTATCATGTTGGAATCGCCACAGGGGTCTATACCAGCCCGCAACTGTCCAAATCCGTGCGCGAGCGGGTCTGGTCTATGGTCAATGACTGGCATGGACAATTGCAGCGCGGCTCCTTGGTCATGACCTGGCGCGACCTGGAAGCGCCGGGCGGTCGGATGCCTGCAACGTCATTCATGACCTTTCCTTACATTTCCCGCATATAGGTAACGTTCCGGGTCTTGTTCAAAGGCTTCCCTACATACAGGCGCGCAGAAACAATATATTTTATTTTTATATTCAAGGACTTCAGGCGCGGTCTTGTAGTTGACCTTCATTCCACACACGGGATCCGTATAATCCCGCTCGGTTTTTTCAATTTTGTGTTTCATCGTGTTGAATCCCGTTCATTCAAAATCTGGCTTCCAGTTTGGGAACTGCTTGAGCTTTTAAACGCCCCCGTCAGGCCACCTTCACCAGTATTACTTACCTCGATTGCGCGCAGAATGATCCGGGCGTTTCTTGTGAAACGCCCCTCTTTCCCACGTCTTATTCAACAATCAGCTTGCCGCGGAACATGCCCATGGCGCAGGTAAATTCATATTCGCCGGGTTTTTCGGGTACAAATTCTACGGGCACGGTCTCGCCGGTCGGCAGATCGGCGCTTTTGTTGAAATCGCCTAAAATCACTTTCTCCGAACAAGAAGCGGTTTCCTCGCGCCGAAAATTAAGGCGCACCGGCTTGCCGTGCCGCACGATAATTGTGTCGGGCGTGTAGCCACCCTTGACCAGGACCATAACCTCCTGGTGGCCGCTTGAACTCTCGCTCGCCCGCACCCCCTTCGCGCGTTTAAGCCAGAAAAACCAGACGATGAAGGCAATGAGGGCAACACCTACAATAAGAACAATCCAGCGATCCAGTGTCATTTAGCAGTCCTCCTCGGTTCAAAAAAGCGCAGGCGGTTGGCGTTGGTCACCACGGTCACGGAACTGAAAGCCATGGCCGCAGCCGCGATTAACGGCGAAAGCAGAATCCCGAAAAACGGGTACAGCAGCCCCATTGCCACAGGGATGCCAGCGGTATTGTAGCCAAAGGCCCCGACAAGGTTCTGACGTACATTCCTCATCGTGGCACGGCTGATCTCTATGGCTGTCACCACGCCAATCAGGCTGCCCTTGATCAGTGTGACGTCGCTTGCCTCGATCGCCACGTCGGTTCCCGTGCCGATGGCGAAACCGACATCGGCCTGGGCCAGCGCCGGCGCATCATTGATGCCGTCGCCAACCATACCGACTTTCTTGCCTTCAAGCTGAAGTTTCTGGACCTCATGGGCCTTATCGTCCGGGAGAACCTCCGCCAACACCCGGTCAACGCCCACCTCGCGAGCAATGGCGTCGGCGGTGCGCTGGTTGTCCCCGGTAAGCATGACCACCTCAATGCCCATGCCTTTCAACAACTCTATGGCCTCCCTGGAATCCGGTTTGACGGTATCGGCCACAGCCACGAGACCGGCCGCCTTGCCATCGATGGCCACATACATCGGCGTCTTGCCTTCTGTGGCCAAGCGCTCCCAGTCGGCTGAGAGAGTTTCAATCTCGATGCCGCGATCCCGCATCAGCTTGGCATTGCCCAGCAGGACCTCTTTGCCGTCCACGTCGCCTTTCACCCCATGTCCGGGAATAGCGCTGAAGTCCACGGCATTCGTCAATTCGATCTTGCGCTCCTGCGCCCCCTTTACGATGGCCTCGCCCAGGGGATGCTCCGACCCACGCTCAAGCGACGCAGCGAGACGCAGAACCTCTGCCTCGTCCATGCACCGGGCCGTGACCACGTCGGTCAGCGCCGGTTCACCGCGGGTGATGGTGCCGGTCTTGTCGAGAATGATGGCGTCAAGCTTCTCGGACGTTTGAAGCGCATCGCCGGAGCGGATCAGAATGCCGTTCTCCGCCCCCTTGCCGATACCGACGGTCAGCGACGTGGGCGTCGCCAAACCAAGGGCGCACGGGCAAGCAATGATGAGAGTGGTGACAAGAACGATTGTCGCATAGATGACCCTCGGTTCGGGCCCGACGAGATACCAGGTGACGAAGGCCAGGATGGCCAGGATCATCACGGTCGGCACGAAATAGCTCGAAACCAGGTCAACAACTCTCTGGATCGGCGCCTTGGATCCTTGGGCGTCCTTGACCATACGAATAATACTGGCAAGGGTGGTGTCCTTGCCAACCTTGGTGGCGCGAAATTTAAAGGTGCCGGTTTTGTTAAGCGTACTGCCGATGACCTCGTCGCCCACCTGTTTCTCAACAGGAATGGATTCACCGGTGATCATGGATTCATCAACAGCACTTGCCCCTTCGATCAATTCGCCATCGACCGGGATCTTCTCACCGGGCCGCACGATCAGGATATCATCAACCACAACCTCCTCGACCGGTAGGTCGATTTCTTCACCATCCCTGATCACCCGTGCGGTCTTTGCCTGCAGGCTTATCAGTTTTTTGATTGCTTCAGAGGTACGGCCCTTTGCCTTGAGTTCCAGCGCCAGACCAAGCACCACAAGAGCGATTACCACAGCCGTCACGTCCCAGAACACTTCCGCCAGTTCAACTTTGGGAAACATGCCCGGATAAACAACGGCAACCACCGAATAAACGAACGCAGCCGTAACGCCAATGGCGATCAACGTATGCATGTTGGCGGAACGGTGTTTAAGCCCGTCCCACATGCCTGAAAAGAACTGGGAACCGGACCACAACAACACCGGCAAGGTCAGAACGCCCAATAGCGCCCAGACAATGCGCCGGGTCTCGCTGCCCGCAGGCATCCAGTCCCGCAATCCCGGAATGAGATCCGGGTAACTCAGACCCATCACCGGGATCGAAACCACGGCAGCAAACCAGAACTTGCGCATCAGCGTACGATATTCCTGCTCACGAGCAACTTCTTCCGGGTCCACTCCGTCCTCGACGGCCGCCTTGACATCGGCAGGGTTCGTTTCCGCGAGTTTATGACCAGCGGACTCGATCGCCTGGCGGATGGCGGCAAAGTCGACTTTTTCAGGTTGATATTCCACATCAACCGCCTTGGGGCCGAGGTTTGCCCGGGCCGACACGACGCCCGGCGTCTTTTTCAGCGCATGTTCGATGCGCGACACACAGGAAGAACAATGCATGTTCTTGATTGGCAGATGAACTTTCGCCGTGCCCGCATTGTAGCCGGCGGAGCGGATGGCTTTGATCAGATCGGAAACTGACGTACGGCCGGGGTCATAGTCGATGCTGGCCATGCCCGTGGACAGGTTCACATGTGCCGCTTCGACGCCGTCGATGGCCTCAAGCGCCTTTTTTACCATCGGCGGGCAGTGGCGGCAGGTCATACCGCCAACCGACAGATCGACATGCCTATTGCCGCCCGCCTGCTGCCCGGCGGCGGAATTATTATTCATATCCTGGGTTTCAGCCACTTTCTCCACCTCTTTTTCCATGACATTTGTCCTTTTTGTCGATATTTTGTTCTGATGCTCGCATCATACACCCGTTCAGGACCATTTACCCCTATAGACGGATCACTTCTCCAAACGTTACAGAAGAATAATCCTCCAATGTTCTCATAGACAAGGCTTGTACCGGCAACAAGGCCTGCCTCACACCCCCACCAAACAGATGCTATCCCCAAAACATTGATACTCATGGCACTGATGGCATGAATGTCTCAACGCCTCCCTCAGCGCCTTGCGTCCCCGATGAAGCCTGATCCGCAGATTGCCCCGGCTAATACCAAGATCATGAGCAACCTCCGCCGGGCACTGTTCCGCCAGATCTACCCGCGACAGGGCTTCGGCATATTCAGCCTTCAACGTGGGCAGCAATCTGTAAAAACAGGTGCAGTTCGGGCGATCAAACTCCCGTTCAGGTCCGGCAACGGCCGTCTCGACATCCACGGCCATCAATTCATGGGAACGCCTTTCCACCGCCTTGCGGCGAAAATGATCCGTCAGCACAGAATGGAGCACCATGCGCAGCCAAGATAGGGTCGCGCCCTTGTGCCGGATCTGGTCCGACTTGGTCAGGGCCCGTATGTGAAAATCCTGAAGCACATCTTCTGCCTCGACCCAATCACCAAGCCGGGAATACAGATAATTTAAAAAATACTGGCGGCGTTCGGTTAATATCTGAATAAACTCACTGTCAAAACGTTCGACAATATTCCCACCAACTCTATCACGGAAAGGTGATACGGATGAATTGGTCAAATTCCGGCTGGACCGTGTGTAGTTCATATATTTCGTCATTTTTTTATTCCTGACCTGTTGCCATATTTCCGCAAACCGCTTGGCGTCCGCATGGCAATCAACCCTAATGGCTGGCTGGCGGTTTTGATCAAAACACACCCTACTCTGCGAGTCGGCGCCCGACTGGCCAGCGTTACGAGAATGACGCAAAATTTCATGTTTGGCGGGCAGTTATGAAACGACGGACTGATGCATCAGTAGCTCTAGGGTCCTGTCGCGGGACAGACCGCCAAAATGCGTCGGTCAGGCGCGTAATTCAGGTGGATGAGGTTGCGGAGCACGTAGAAGCGAGCCGGAAGAGTTGGAGGGAGGACGACCAAATGACCGTATCAGCGTTCTTTCCAATACCAGGGGCGTCTTGGGAACAACCGCGACGCAGGGACCAACCCCCACCACACAACAGGGATGACAGGAGGCTTTCACCTGGATGACGATATCTGTAGAAATGGCCGCGGCCGTGTGTTGCATCTTGCCGGTTTCATGATCAAAATAGCCGTGATGCTCCAGCTTACCGGCTTCGCCATGAGAATGATGGGACATACTGGCCGCCGCCATGGCGGACTCTGGCTGGACAGCGCGTCCAATACCCGTGATCTGTGGATAAGCCACAATAGTAAGAACCAGAAAAATGGCCATGATATGCTGGCTTTTATTTTTCATTTGATCAACTGCCGCAATTTTCCGAATATCCTGCTTTTTTTCGTCACATCGTTCTCCATGATGTACGTTACAATACAATCCAGGATAGAAAATTGACTAAGATCAAACTACGCAACAAAAAGTAAAAATTCAAAAGACATGCTACCTAAGCCCCTCGCCGTCTATCTCGGCACGCCGGACATGGCCCCGGCTTCAAAACCCCAAGGGACTACTGCACTCAGGATCAAGGCTCCCCATTTATAGTTTACTCCTTGTCCGATATTACGGATCAGGCGGACTCCGGACCACTATGCGCCACACTGTGGCGGCACCAGACACAGGCGCAATCGACATGATCACAGCTTGGATCCCTGAGCGGTATCCGGTAACGCCAGTAGGCGATCGGGTAAACCAGACGGGTCAGGAGGGAGGGGCGGTAAAGTTTCTGCAGTTTGGCCTCCGTATCCGAATTGCTCAGACCATTAAGCGCCCAGCGCCAGCCACGCTCCCCCACCGTGTTGAAAATGAACCGGTTGGCAACGCCAGTGCGCAACTTTGGTAAAAGCTCGGCGCGCCAGAGATTCTCATACGAGACGCCGTCCAGAATACTGCGCGCCGCGAGAATGCCTGAACGCAGGGCGTACCACATGCCGAAACCGGCGAGAGCGTCCTGGAAACCGGCCTGTTCGCCGATCACCGTATGACCGCCCCGTCGTGCCCCGCGACGGGGCAGCCGGAAATTGGCGTATCCGCCGAAGGAACGTTTGTTACGCATCACCAAACCGACTTTCTCGTCAAAAAACTCAACGGTTCGCGCAACATATTCCTGCTGGCGCTTGAAGCCCTTGAACATACAGCTCGCCAGCGTCCCGCGCCCGTTATGAATCAGCAGATATGAATACCCGAGGGGCGCAAGGCGGTTGTTGAAAGCAACCCAGTTTCCATCTTCGAGATCCGTCTCGAACACATAGCCCGTGGCAATGGCGTCAGCGGTACGCGGGCCAATGCCGAGCACGGTGGGCCCGTTGGTTTTCTTGACGCGATCATTGAAATTGACCGTCACACCAAGCGCGCGTGCCTGGGCGAGCAACCCTTGATCAAGACTTCCGGACGAACGGCCACGTCGCACCAGATAATAAAGCGGCCGCCGCCCTTCCACGGGATAAGAGGCGCCCCACGCATCAAAGGCCGTGCCGCGATGGACGGGGTGATAGGCAAAACTAGGTTCGACACCGGCGGCCGCCAGTTCCTCAAGGACGTCGCCATCATGGCTCCAGTTTTCAAGGCCCTGATAGTCGTCATGGAAACGGTGCCCCACATCGGCGTGCCATTCCCGCACGACGACCTCGCGACCGGCACGGGCCAGCACAATGGCACAAGCAAGTCCTGCCGGCCCGGCGCCGACGATCGTCACCGGCTCGTCCGGATCTCGCCTCCATGTTTCGCAATCCTGTAAATCCGTCACGTGCGTAACTCCTTTCAGGTCCGTCCCTTACTGGGCAATATTCCCTGCGAACAGGTCAACCGCTGCCATAATTTAAAGGCTATGGGTTCGCCCCGGGTCGAGTTCACCATATTACAACAAAATTAGCTCCATCAAGCGGATATCCAGATATATGGACGGCCAGGAAACGCGTTCGTTACAGTTTAGAAAACCGGCTTTTGGGTGTAACGGTGCATCAAAATTGCAGGCTCATTTGCATTCGCAGTCGCAGTTAAGACAGGCATGAGCCGACAAGTACGGCAGATTTCCCTGAACTATCGCTTCAGGACCACACTAGGTTGAAAAACATCCACAGAAAACTCCATTGATCGTAACAAATTACCGATAACATCGTCTTTAGGAACGGCGGATAGAATTACGGGCCGGTGTCGGCGGCATTCGGTTCGAAGCTGCGGCCTGAGATCAACAAGTTATGAATATAATCATTGCAAAGCTCAAATGGTCTCGAAATCAGAATGTTCACAAAAAAAGGGCAAAACAATGTGGTCTAATTTCCTGTCATTTTTTCTCTCTCGTCTGATTAAACAGGGGTCATTAATCGTCATATATCCTGGCGACCGGTCGGTGCGCTACGGCGAGGCGGACGCATCTCCCGTCACCGTGCGGCTTCATACGCGCACGGTATCCCGCAGGCTCCTGCTCAACCCTGACCTTAGCCTGGGCGAGGCCTATATGGACGGCGCGCTTACCGTGGATGACGACGATCTCTACGGCCTAATCGAGTTGCTTGTGACCAATCTGGCCCGCCAAACAGGCATGTGGCACTATCGCTGGCTGGCGCAACTGCGGCAGTTATGCCGGGGGATCGCCCAGTTCAACCCGACCAGCCGTTCCCGGTCTAACGTGGCGCATCATTATGACCTGTCCGGCACCCTCTATGACCTGTTCCTGGACGAGGACCGCCAATATTCCTGCGCCTATTTCCGCCATGAAGACGACAGTCTGGAAACAGCGCAAGAAAACAAGAAGTCGCTGATTGCCGCCAAGCTTCTTTTGGAGCCCGGCCACCGTGTTCTCGATATCGGCTCCGGCTGGGGCGGACTGGGCCTCCATCTGGCGCGGAACCACGGCGCCCGGGTGACCGGCGTTACGCTGTCCCAAGAACAATATAAAATCGCCAGGGACCGTGCCGCTGCGGCGGGGCTTGCCAACCAGGTCCGGTTTCACCTTCAGGACTATCGACAGATTGACGAGCGGTTTGACCGAATCGTGTCGGTGGGCATGTTCGAACATGTCGGCGTGCCCCACTATCCGGAGTTCTTCGCCAAGCTGCGCGACAGCCTCACGGAAGACGGCGTCGCCCTTGTGCACACGATCGGGCGGAGCGACGGGCCGAGCGCGACCAATCCATGGATCACTAAATACATCTTTCCGGGCGGTTATTGCCCGGCTTTGTCAGAAGTCGTTTCCGTCATCGAAAAATCCGGTCTCTATGTCACCGACATCGAGGTGTGGCGCCTTCATTATGCGGAAACGCTAAAAGCCTGGCGCGCCCGCTTCGAAGCCAACCTGGACAAAGTGCGCGACATATACGACGAAAAATTCTGCCGTATGTGGCGCTTCTACCTCATTGTGAGCGAACTCGCTTTCAGGTGCAACAATCACGTCGTGTTTCAGATTCAGGTCGCCCGGAAACAGGACGCGGTGCCGCTCACGCGGGATTATCTTCTGGACGACAAGGGACGCAACACCAAGATACGGGATGACCGGACCAGCAGCACAACGTAAACATAAACGCCAGTCGACGCGGATTAGATGTCTGGATTCTGGGTTTCCAGATCCGCAAGAATCGGACAGTCCGGCCGGTCGTCGCCGTGACAGTGTTGGGCGAGATTCCGCAGGGTGTTCACCATCTCCTGCATTTGCGCGATTTTCTCTTCAAGCTCTGCGATATGGTCCAGCGCGATCGCCTTGACGTCCGCGCTCGCTCTTTCCTTGTCATTCCACAGGCCGATCAGCCGTTGGATTTGTTCTATACTGAATCCCAAGGAGCGCGCGCGTTTGATGAATTGCAGGTTATGGACCTCCTTGTCCGAATAGTGTCGATAGCCCGTTTCCGTGCGCAAGGCCGGACGAATCAGGCCGATCGATTCATAATAACGGATCAGTTTTGCATTCACACCCGACGCCTTTGCAGCCTCGCCAATATACATGCTTTTTCTCCCTTATTGCCGGCGGCCTTCATGGCTTCGCGGGGACCAGCCGCGCAGTGTGAGCGCGTTCAGCACAACGCTGACCGAACTGAGCGCCATTGCCGCACCCGCGATCATGGGGCTCAGATACCCCAACGCGGCGAGCGGGATGCCCACAAGATTATATATGAAAGCCCAGAAAAGTCCCTGGCGAATTTTTGAATAGGTGCGCCGGGATATGTCAAGCGCCCCGACAACAAGGCCAAGATCACCGCGCATCAGCGTGATCCCCGCCACGTGCATGGCTACGTCGGTACCGGTGGCCATGGCAATGCCAATATCCGCTGCGGCGAGCGCCGGCGCGTCATTGATGCCGTCACCAACCATGGCGACGCTGGCCCCGTCTGCCTTGAGAGATTGCACGACGTCCGATTTATCGGCAGGCAGCACCCCGGCGACGACCCTGTCGATGCCAAGGTCGGCCGCGACAGTCCGGGCGGCTCCCTCGTTATCGCCGGTCACCATAATGGTTTGTACCTTCATGCGGTGCAGCTCCGCGATGGTGTCCTGCGCCTCCGGCTTTATCGAATCGCCAAAAGCCATCAGCCCCAGCACCCGCAGCGCCGGGGCGATTTCCACAATCCATGACACCGTGTTGCCCTCGGCCTCAAACCGGGCTGCGTCTTCACCCAGGGGCGCAAGGTCGATGTTATGCGCCGCCATCAGTTTGTTATTGCCCATCAAAATGGTCCGCTCGCCGACCCGTCCCGAAACGCCCATGCCGGCATGGTTCCGGGCGGCAGATACGGGCAGCGGCGCCACCCCCGCCGCCTGCGCCTCGCTCATCACGGCTTTGGCGAGCGGATGGCTGCTGCTTTGCTGCAAGGCGGCCGCAATGGAGAGCAGGCCAGGCTCCTGCCCCTCATGGGCAGCGACGATGGCGGATAGCCGGGGCGTGCCGCGGGTGAGCGTGCCTGTTTTGTCGAACGCGACGACGGTGACCTCCTTGGCCTGTTCCAGCGCCTGCGCATCCTTGATAAGAATGCCGTGTTTCGCCGCTACGCCCGTCCCGACCATGATCGCCGTGGGGGTGGCAAGCCCGAGGGCGCAGGGACAGGCGATCACAAGCACGGCGACGGCCGCCAGAATGGCGGTTTCCATCGTGCCGTCGATCAACAGCCAGGCCGCGAAGGTTACCAGGGCGATCACCAACACAATAGGGACGAAGACGGCGCTGATCCGGTCCACCAGACGCTGGACGGCGGCCTTTGACGCCTGCGCCCCTTCGACCAGACGGATAATCTTGGCGAGCATGGTTTCCGCACCGACCGCCGTCGCTTCAATAACCAGCAGGCCATCCAGGGCGATGGCGCCGCCGGTCATCCTGTCCCCTTTCGTTTTTTCCAGCGGCACGCTTTCCCCGGTAAGCATGCTTTCATCCACAGCGCTCGTCCCGCTGCGAATGATGCCATCGGCCGGCACACGATCGCCCGGCCTGACGACCATCAGGTCGCCGACGCGCAACTCTGTCACCGGCAGCTCGATCTCCCGGTCCCCGCGCTGCACCCGCGCGACATCGGGACGCAGATCCATCAGGGCGCGAATGGCGCTAGCGGTCTGGCTTTTCGCCCTTGCCTCCAGCCATTTTCCGAGAAGGACAAAGGTAATAAGCACGGACGACGCCTCGAAATAAAGATGGGGCGTCTCCCCCGCCCCTGCCGTCAGCATCAGATAGAGGCTCAGGCCAAATGCTGCAGAGGTGCCAAGCACCACCAACAGGTCCATATTTCCGGCACGGGCCCGGACCGCCTTTACTGCCCCGTTATAAAACCGCCCGCCCAGCCAGAACTGGACCGGTGTCGCCAGCACAAGCTGCAGCCATCCCGGTAAGGCCCAGTCGGCGTCCAGAAGCGACCCGACCATGCCCGCGAGTAGCGGCAAGGACAAGACCGTCCCGATCAGGACATGCCTCAATTCCTTATCTGACTTGGCCGACCTGGTCTTGTCCGACGCATCCCCCCCCGGGGAACCGGCCCCATCCGTCAAATAGGACGCTTTATACCCGGCGCCGGCGATGGCGCTCTGTACAGCCTCCGGCGAGAATTCCCGGCCATAGACATAGGCGCGTTCCGTCGCCAGATTGATCGTCACGGATGAAACGCCCTGGACCCCCAGAACGGCTTTTTCAACCCGGGCCACGCAAGAGGCGCAGGTCATGCCGTCAATCGCAAAGAACGCTTCCTGACTGTTGCCTTCCTGATTATCGGCCTCATACGCCGGGGCGGTTTGAGCTTCTATCGACATGTTTGTTCCTCCGGGACACGGCCGCTATGTCCCGGAGACAACCGGGACCGGCCACATAACCTGTTATTTTTTGGGGAGTTACCGTTCAGAAACCGTATAGCCTGCATCGGCAATTGCCTGTGATACTGCCGCCACCGCAGCGGAACCCGTATACCGCACCTCCGCTTTGTCCAGATCGACCCGGACACTGGCGACGCCGTCGATCCGGCAGACCGCCTGCTCAATCGCCCTGACGCAGTGGTTGCAATTCATACCTTTAACCTTCAAAACTAACATTCTTATACCTCATTTTTTTGCTTTATTGACGTTTGCTATGGTCAATATGGGGGTTCCAGTCACTGGAAGGTCAAGGGACAGAGTGCAGTTTTTTATTTTTTTCCGATTTTTTTCAAGGAGCAGTTTTCCGCCTCCTGCCCGTTTGTTCTGCGAGGCCGAATCGGCGCGGCCGGGAAAGGGCGAAAGAACAAACATATGAAAAGGGCGCCGCTGATGATGCACCTATCATCGGCGGCGCCCCGTGAAAAACCGGAACACAGCACCGGGGACCTGGAGCCGGGCCCCCGGCTGATTTACCATTAGAAGTTAACCCTTACCCCGCCGATGGCGGTGCGCGGTTTACCGGGACGCAGGCCGATGGGACGGCGCGCTGCCGAATATGTTTCGTCAAACAGGTTCTGGATGCTGGCAAACAGCTCTACATTCTCCACCACCTCGTAATGGGCGGAGAAATCCACAACCACGCGACCGTCAATTTTTTCGTTTTCCGGAATGGCCCCGCTTCCCGCCCTATCACGGGAGGCGGAAACATAATTCATCAGCAGGGTGGCGGCGAAACGATCCCCGGCGATGCCTGCGCTCAGGGTCAACTGATGTTCAGAAAGATAGGGAAGCTGATCGCCTTTCTGAACATCGCCCCAGAAATCGCTGTCGAAGCTGGAGGAGAACTCCGCGTCTGTATAGGTATAGTTGAACTGGATCGGCAGGGTCAGGGTGCCATTAAGGTCGATGTCATAACCGCCCACCAGTTCAAGCCCTAGGATACGCGCCGCGCCGCCATTGAACTGGTCGCCGATTTCCCCCACTTCGCATCCCACCGACGCCGTACAGGTGCCAAGAATATTGCTATAGTCGGAATAGAAAACCATCCCTTCAGCATAAAAACCATTCAGGTTGTAGACCAGGCCAGCTTCCACATTAAAGCTGGTTTCCTCCCGGGCGTTAGGATTGCCGGCACCAGGCGGGTTAAAGCCCTTGTAAAGGCCGCTCGTGATCATCAACCGGTCATTGACCCTGTAACTGACCCCAATGCCGGGAATAAAGGCGTTCACCTTGGTCTCGTCCCGGTCGCTGCGGGGACCCGTGCGGTCTATGTCGCCCGTGGCCCAGTCGGTCCGGTTCAGGCGGATGGTTTCAAAACGCGCGCCCGGCACAATGGTCCAGTTCCCTGCTGTGATAATGTCCTGGGCGAAAAAGGCCCAGGCCTCGGCACTCACGACACGGTTGCCGGCGGCCCCCAGCTCGTCCTTGGAGGAAAAGACCAAGGCGCCGTCCACCATGGTGTAACGTTCGTTATTCTGCAGCCGGTCCTCGTAATCCTCGTGATAGCGTACGGACATTTCCAGGTCGTGGCTCACCTCGCCCGTTGAAAACGGAATGGCGATTAACGACTGTATGCCCTTGGCTTCATAACTGCGGGCATTGTGACGGAGGCGAATGGCTCCTTCAGCGCTGTCGGCCTCGCCCTTCAGCCAGGACAGTTCTGTGGCGCATTCCCCCGGATTGGCCAGCACATAGCTGCCGCTGCCGCAGGCTGGCACGACGGCGTTGCGGATATCGTTGAATTTGAACCAGTCACGCTCGAATTCATTGAGATAAGCCACCGTGACCACCTGAACGGCATCGAACTCAGCCGTGTGGGTCAACTGAAACTGCTGATGTTCTGTATCAATATTGTCCAGCGCGCTGGCCGCATACCGTTGATAAGGGTCCGCCGCGAAATCGGCATCGGTCAGGCCCAGGTAGGTTTCGTTGGAAACGCCATCGGTCTTGGTGAATTTGAATTCCAGGGACTGGGGAATGGCGGCATCGTCATCAGTACTGATCCGCAATTTGCCAAGAACGTCCGTATAGTTAAAACCGGTGTTCCGACCATCCGGCAGATTTTTGAACCCGTTATTTTCCGACTGGAAAAACTCCACCACCCCGGCGACATTTTTACCGCCACCGCCAATGACGCCATGAAGGGTGAGCAGGCCGTCCTCCCCCACACGCCCGTCAACAAATCCGGAGAATTCGTCCGGGATGGAGCGACTTACCAGATTCACGGCGCCGCCCACGGACCGCGGGCCGAACTTGACCGCTGCCGATCCCTTGCGCACCTCCACGGCTTCCATGCGGGCTGCGGTCGGGAAATAATAGGCCGACGGCGCCGCATAAGGCGCCGGCGCGATCAGGACGCCGTCTTCCATCAGGGTGATCTTGGCGGAACGTTCCGTGCCGGACCCGCGCAGGCCGATGTTGGGCCGGAGGCCATAACCGTCCTCTTCCTGTAGGTTCACGCCCGGCACCATGCGCAACGTACGCTGCACGTCCTGGTATTTGAAGACTTCGAGGTCTTCCTCTCCCAAGCGTATGGCGGAGCCAGGTATTTTTTCCCGGCGCAGGCTTTTGCCAACCACCTGAATACGTTCCATACCATCCACCTCGTCAAAGGTGGCCTCACTCGCCTGAACGGTCAAGTCCAGAGCAGGCAGAAAGGCGATGGCTGCTACGCCTGTCCGAAGACTTCTTTTCATATTAATGTTCCCTCATTTTTGATGCTATCAAGAATAATTTGCAAAATATGCTTCTTCATAACACCACCCGCCATTAAGTGCAAGTAATTCTTAGAAGCATAATTAGACATCACATTTCGCACTGGGGAAGTGATAGCTTCAAAGGCATAAGTGACTAAATTGGAAGAAAAATACCCTTACGATGACGAGACGCCCTATCCTGTTTCAGAAAATTGGCGAACATTCCTGCACCGACTTCCATAGGCCGGCAAACAAACTGACCTGCCTCACAAGGATACATACAGGTCTGGCAGGTCCTTCCGAAGAGCCATAATGACCGGATCGAGCTCAACAATCTGTTCACTGTGAAACACCCCCACTGGCGGTTCTCCGACAAGCAATTGACGGACCGTCTCGACCGTCACGATCGCCGTCATCATGGCCTCCCGGCGCCCGATCAGGCCGAGCGTCAATGTCTTTTCCTTGTCCGCCGCATCACGACCCGTCGCCTGTACCGCTATCCCGCAAACATCTGATCCCATATGGACATTCATGAACAACCAAACCGCAATAGCCCTCCACCTGCGCCGATGCAACAGTCTGCCAAGGCCTGCCTGAGAAAATTTTGCAAAAAGCCAGGTCGAGAAGCGGTTCTCGAACCGGACCCAAGTGGATACGGAAGGCACATCAAGCGTGCGACCGATCACGTGCTGGTCGGAAAAATTAAACCGCCAGGCCGGGCGCGCCGAGCTCTGACCGGGAAGCCGCATGTCGAGGCTTTCGCCAAAACTACGTACGGGTTTTGGCTGCCCGTTCTCGCACACCTCATAAGTGGCATCCAAATTATCAAACATCCACTCCACCGCCGCCTGGCCGTGATGATCACCAAGGCCAAATTCCAACAGGATGTCGACCCGCTCGATCTTTTCCAGCATCTCCCGCGCGCGGGCCGCCAGCAAGTTGGTCAGGCCCGGAGCAACGCCGACGCTGATTGTCGCTGTCGCACCATGCTGCCTGGCGAGACTGTCGAGCATCTCGACCTGGGAAAGGAAATCATAATCAGCGCTGATATCCACATAATGGATACCCCGTGAGAGACATTGTTCGGCAAAGCGCGTCTCAAGCTGATCAAGGCAGACAACGGCCAGCACCACGCCATCGAGCGCCGCATTGCTGGCGGCGGAAAATATGTCGACCGCCCGCCCCTCAGCGCCGTGACCGATCGCAGCGGCCAAGGCCATGGCTTTATCGAGGTTGCGACCCGCAACCGTCACACGACCGGGAAAAAGAGGCGCGAGCCGCTCGGCGATTGATCGGCCAACCTGGCCGTACCCGCCAACTATCAGAATTTTGCCATCCGATGGCGGCACGGCTTCAGCTTCACTGGACATAGTTTATTTCCTTTACGACATGACTGGCTTGGCAAACTGGAACACTGGCTTGGCAAACTGGAACCGTTTACAAATTCTGAACAAGCAACTTGGCCCCGGGCGTTCCGATCAACTTGTCGAAAGCAGGACTGGTTTTCTGGGTCAGAACCTCAAAACCATTACGCTCCCACGCCCTCTGGCCCGGCTCATTGCCGATCAGGCACAGGATCTGCACGCGTTCGAAACCTTTTCCGCGGCCTTCCTCGAGTACTTTTTCGAACAGGCTGTCGATCAATCCCTTGCCACGAAATTCCGGCAAGACGGCAACATTCTCGACCCCCCAAACTTCCGGCAGGTCATCCGGCAAGCCCGACATGGCAATCTCGAGGCGCTCCCCTATTTCGGCCAGCCGTTCCTTTGAGTAACCAAGATCCCGCGCCGCAATATCGAATGCCGCCTCTGCCAGAACCCGGGTTCCTTCCGTCTCGGGTACAAAACCGCACATGGCGGCCGCAGGTTTTTCATCCACCTCGGCGATCCAGAATTTGGACGCATGACACCAATGCGGCACCGGGTTTTGGGCGACGCGTTCCAGAAGGTCGCGCGTTCCGGTTTCCGTTTCGCCGAATATCACACTCCAGGGACATTGGGGTAGGTGGGAACGCGCAGCCGTGAACATTACCCAGCCAAGAAACGGTATATCTTCTGCCACTGGCCGCCGAATTTTCATTTGCATCTGATTTTTTCCTTTATCATACTGATATCTGTGACTATCTGTCTTCAGCCTCTTCGGACCGGAGCGAAAACTCAGAAAACCCCAGAAGACCGCCCAGTTCTATGCTGAGAAACTCGTCGGCAAGCCTGTCCACATCGGCCTGCGGATTAAGGGACACGGCGTAATGGATTGCCCGCTCAATCATACCAAGAACAACCCAGGCTGTTGCAACGGACAGGCCGGGCCGGATGATCCCGCGCGCCGAAACTTCCTGCAGATACGTGGAGATGGCCCCCACCACATGGGTAAAATGTTCGTCCACGTGCTTTCGTGTTTCCGGACCAAGCGCATAAGCTTCCCTTAACACCAGAGACGTCAGGAGAGGCTCTTCCCTACAGCGTTTCAAAATTAACCGCCACATCTGCCGGAGCTGCTCTTTCAGATCACGCTGCCCGTTCAGGCCTGCTGCCGGATATCGCCCCAGTGTTTCCCCAAGCAGTCGATCGAAAAAATCATCAATGACATGAAGAAAAATCGCTTTTTTGTTCTCAAAGTAGAGATAGAACGTACCTTGGGCAACACCGGCCCGGGCGACAATGTCTGAGACTCGCGCTGCATTGTAACCACGCGTGCTGAACACTTCGATAGCGGCCTGTAGCAACCGCTCCGGAACAGGCGCTTGAGCAGAACTGACCATGATTAACCCTCATTTTCCAATCTCATCACAAAATGACTGATGCGTCAGTCATATATATTATTTCCATTCGTTTGGCAAGAAGCACCATGTTACATAGACAAAGAATACCCGATAACCGGGAAGGCTATCTTTAGAGGATCCGGGAAACAGACGCAGTCTCTGCTCACCCCTTAATGGTGAATATTCCTTTGTAAAAGGAACACAACCGAAGGCGCCGTAAAAATTTCGTTAAGAGTTCGCGTATTATTATTTGCGTATCATTCTTCAGAAGTGTGATGAATTAGAACCGACCGCAGCTTAACCCTACCGGATTTCAGAAATCACTTCGCCCTGCACCTGAATGCGCCATTCATGCAGCACAAGGTGCTGATTTTCTTGGAACATTCCAATTCTTTATCAAAAAATTTCGTTGACATGTGATGACCATTATGTTGAGATGACCACCGTATTAAAAGAAAGGTTGGTGCATATAAATACAAAATTCATACACCAACATACCAAAAATTAGGGATCAACATGTTAAAACGGGGGCTGAAACTGCCATGGGGAAAGGTGGCCTACTCTATACCGAACCTTTTCGGTTGCGCCTTTGCTGCTGTATCCGCCCGAAGCAACCGGCCTTCCCAACTAGATAACGAATGGCATGGAGGTGTCTTTCATCCCCTTATCCGACCCGTGCCCTTCCATAAAATATCCCCACTAATCCACCCATTCCGTTTTGCCTTGGTTTCTCTATTAATGCTTACACTCGGCTTGGTGCCGGCAGCGGCGGCATCACAGGGCTTCCTGCACGAGCATGACAGCTCGCATGTCACTGAAAGAATGATATTTGACGCTGTGCTCGCCGATCTCGACGCGGAAACCGATGCGAAAGTGATCGAATTCGTCCACATGCATTTCGAGGTGGAGGATGAGAATTCATCGCCACATGATACAGGGCAGGAATTTTGTTGTTCGGGCGTAGGGGCTGTTTGTGGCCTTGCCCTCCTTCAGAGCGTCTCGATTACCTTTACGCCCCCGCCTTTCGATTTTGACCAGTCTCTTTCAGTTACCACAAGATCTGCATTACTCCTCTCCGTAACCCCTCCTCCTAAATCGCTGTAACTCACCCATATGGCGGGCTTTTGACGTTCCTCGACGCCCATAGGCTCTGAGGGAACAGACGTTTACCAGATTCGCTGATTGGTTACGGAAGACAAAATCGCTTCCTTGCATATCAGGCCCGATCTGCATGCCCGCCATTCGGGACACGCTGTCAGAGCGTGCCACAGCATACCTCAAAACCAATCTATTGAATTAGGAAGAGATAGAAATGAAACCCTTTGCCATATCACATAAGAAAAATCACGCCTCCAGCCTGCGTTCGTCCGCATTCGCGACAATGCAGGTCTCCGCAATCGCCATGATCGGCACCTTGGCGGCAACAAACCCAGCAGCGCAAGCCGCCGAAAGCAAAGCAGAAGAATATGTTATTGAAGAAATCCTGATCACGGCCGAAAAACGCGAAGCGTCATTGCAAGACGTGCCGGTGTCGGTTACGGCATTAACCGGCGCAAACCTGGAAGCGATCGGGATCACCAACATAGAGGACGTCCAACTCTTCATCCCAGGGGTGACCGTAACCAATGATTCCATGGCTATCGTCAACATTCGCGGTATCGGCACCTCCGCATTCGGTGTCGCCACGGACCCCAGTTCAACGATTCACATAGACGGCGTTTACATTCCCCGTCCAACAACCGGATATCAGGATATGTTCGACGTGGAAAGGGTCGAGCTTTTGCGCGGGCCGCAAGGCGTGCTCTTTGGACGGAACTCCACAGGTGGGACGTTGAACATTATTACGAAACTTCCGGCCGACGAATTAGAGGGAACCCTTGGCGTTACAGTCGGGAACCTCGACAAGACAACCTTCAGCGGCACGGTGTCCGGGCCGATTTCAGATACCGTCAGAGGCCGTCTAACACTCATGAAAAATGATCGCGGCGGCCGCTTCAAGGATATTCTTAGCGGGCGGGAATATCAGGACCAAGACACGTTTGCTGCCCGGGCGACAATCGCCATTGACGTTACAGACCGCCTGGAGTTTGTCGTACGCGGAGATCTCAACATTGACCGGGAAAACGGTTATCCGACTGTGCTGCAAGATTATCGTCAAGACCTACTGGATGCGGGCGCAGCCCTTCCCGAAGACCCGGAACGGGAGATCGCCCTTGATGCGCCCATATTCCAGGACGTGGATAATTACGGGGTGTCCAACACTGCGACCTGGACCGGTGACAGCATTGGCGTCAAGTCAATCACGTCTTACCGGCGCAGCGAATACGGCACGCTAATTGACGTGGACGCCACGAACCTGTTCTTACGCAATGTCGGCTTTACCGAGGAATCGAAAAGCTTCACTCAGGAACTGCAGTTATATTCCGTGGATAGCAGTCGCCTCGAATGGATCGCCGGCCTGTATTACCTCAGGGAAGACGGCAATGACGAACTGACAATCGTTGATTTGAATCGTGACCTAGCCATTCCTGGAGAGAACACTACCAATGCCTACGCGGTCTTCGGTCAGGCAACCTATAACGTCACAGATCAACTGCGGGCCACATTCGGCATTCGCTATAGTTATGAGAAGAAAGACTTTAGCTTTGGTGTATTGTCAGGCGGAACACAGGTTGTCGACGGCAGCAATTCAGAAGACTGGAGCGCCTGGACACCCAAATTCGGCATTGATTACCATGTCAATGAAGACGTGATGGTCTACGCCACCGCAAGCCGGGGGTTCAAGTCCGGCGGTTTCCAGGTTGGCGAATCCCAACCGTTTGATCCCGAATTCCTCTGGAGTTATGAAGCCGGTGTGAAGTCTTTCCTGTTTGATCGTCTCTTGCAGGCGAATATCGGCGCCTTTTATTATGACTTCACCAACCTCCAGGTTGTCCAGATCGTGAACGGCATCTCCACGACCAACAATGCCGGTAAAGCCACCCTCAAGGGTTTTGAGGCCGAATTCGTGGCCCGGCCGGTGGACGCCCTGGCCTTGAATGTGGTCAACCCCCGAATATAGGTCCAGCCACAATCTCGCGATGTTCCTACATCGTTCTGCTCTCTTCTTTGCTTAATGTACC
>MDSW01001453.1_pt1 | contig 130942 bp, 139 predicted proteins | sample 811171 | NCBI WGS metagenome assembly MDSW01 (sample SAMN05326641, study PRJNA326480) | marine metagenome | isolation source: seawater | place: Atlantic Ocean: North West | collected 2012 | reverse complement strand
CGTTCGACTTGCATGTGTTAAGCATGCAGCCAGCGTTCAATCTGAGCCAGGATCAAACTCTTCAGTTTAATCCATTATGCCAATTTAAAATTGACAAAACTTTTATTTGGAAGCCTTCAATATATTTCTATACCACCTACTTCCGTAAAAATTGGTGTTTACGTATTTTATTAACGCAAGCACCCGCACAAATCTGTCTAATAAATTTTTTTATTACAGTTACGACATAAATTCGCAACTCTCACGAAAAATCATAACATGCATTAAAACTAATGATGAATGACTTTTTTTTATAGGATCTCATAAAAGATCGCAGCGAGAAGAAGGAGTATATACGGAAACGGCATATCGTCAAGGTTTATCTGGCATTAAAGCAGTAATTTTTTAATTAGGTGTAATTTTAACTTTAATAAATTTCTTTTTTCCTAGTTTTATCAAATATGTCTTATTTGTGAGAGCATAATCGATAGATTCTACTATGGTATCGTCTATTTTGAGGGCCTTTTGCTGAATTAGTCTTCTTGCTTCAGATGTGCTTGAAACAAAACCAATATGCTTAAGTAAGTTAGGAAGTGGCATATTTGCAATTTCAATAAGCTCAATATCTTCAGGGTTATTATTTTTTTGAAAAATATCTAAAAAACTATCTTTTGCTTTTTCAGCATCTTTTTTGCTGTAAAATCTTGAAACAATTTCAACGCCTAGATCAAGTTTTATATCTCTTGGATTTTTTTGATCTGCTTTTGCCAATGATTTTAATTTCTCAAGATCTTTTTTACTTATATCGCTGAGTAAATCATAATATTTCCACATTAATTCGTCTGATATACTCATAATTTTTCCAAACATATCTTTTGGGGAGTCATCAATAGCAATATAGTTATTGAGTGATTTAGACATTTTTTTTACACCATCTAAACCCTCTAATAAAGGAAGTGTTATTACTACTTGTTTTTTTTCTTCTTCAGAGTTATCAATGGATTGAAGATGACGGCCCATTAATAAATTAAATTTTTGATCTGTACCCCCAAGTTCAATATCAGCATTTAATACTACCGAATCATATCCTTGTAAAATTGGATAAATAAATTCTTTGATCGAAATATTTTTATTAGACTTAAACCTCTTTTTAAAATCATCCCTTTCAAGCATTCTAGCAACGCTGTACGAGCCAATTATTTGGATCATCTCTGATGCAGATAATTTAGATAGCCATTCTGAATTAAACTTAATTATCGTCTTACTTTTATCAAGAATTTTAAAAACTTGCTTTTTATATGTTTTTGCATTTAACGCAACTTCTTCTTTTGATAGGATGGGTCTTAATTCAGTCTTGCCAGTAGGATCGCCGATAGTTGCTGTAAAATCACCAATTAAAAAAATAACTGTATGCCCCAAATCTTGAAATTGTCTCAATTTATTTAATAGAACCGTGTGGCCTAAGTGTAAATCAGGTGCTGTAGGATCAAATCCGGCTTTTACTACTAAGGGTCTTTTTGACTTTAATTTCTTTACTAACGATTCTTCATTAATAATCTCATCTGTCCCTTTTTTAATAATATCTAATGATTTTTCTGACATAATAATATAATTAGTTTGGATTTAACCATAATAGTAAGATATGTTAAGTTGATCAAATATTTTTAACAAATAATTAAAAAAAGCTGAATAGAAGATATTAACAATGATAGATAATCTACTAAAATTTAGAAAAATTATAATTTACCTAATTATTATATCGTTATTTGTTTATTTTTATAATAATGGGCCCTATAGCAACTACGAAATAAACAGAATAAGCGAAATTAATTATAAATTGGATACAAAAGATTATTATTTAAATAAAGTTCAACACGCGGCCAATTCAGAAAAGCAAAAAATAAAGCAAGAATTTGTTGTGAGAAAAAACAATACTCTCAGCTCAATTTTGAATAAAGCAAAAGTTAAAACTCCTTCAATCTTATTAAAAAAAGGAAAAAAAAATTGTTTTTACATAATTCAAATTAAAGATGTAATTTCTATAACGAAGGTAAATGGCGAGCTACTCTATATATCAAAAAAGAATAAAAATATTGAATGTATTTATAATGCAAAAGACAGTTCTTTAAAAATAATAAATAACAAAAAAATAGATGGGGCTAACATAGATTTTATGGAGCTGGTCTTTTTCAATAAAATATCAAATTCATTTTATAATTCTGCACTTGCTTCAGGCTTAACACCAAACGAAATAATGTCTATAGCGGATATTTTTGGTTGGGATGTAGATTTCACACAAGATATAAGAAAAAATGACAGTTTTGGTATCGTGGTAAAAAGAATATATGAGGGAAAAAAGCATATAAAAAGTATCGTTAAATACGCATTATTTAAAAATAAAAAAAAAGTTCACGAAGCTTATAACTTTAAAGAAGTTTATTACGATAGCCGAGGCTACCCCTTAAGAAAACAATTTTTACGAGCACCTATAGATTTTTACAGAATTTCTTCTCACTTCAATAGAAAAAGGCTTCATCCAATATTTAAGACTGTAAGGCCGCATTTAGGCACGGATTATGCTGCACCAAAAGGTACGCCTATATATTCTACTGGTGATGGTACAATTATCTTTAAAGGCAGAAAAGGTGGTTACGGTAAAACGATAATAATTAAACATGGGAATATTTATACTACCTTATATGCACATATGTCTAAATATAAAAAAGGTATGCATGTCGGGAAAAAAGTTAAGCAAAAACAAATTATAGGTTATGTAGGTTCAACAGGATATTCAACTGGTCCACACCTGCATTATGAATTCAGAGTAAGAGGAAAACACAAAGATGTAATGAAAGTAAAATTTAAAAAAGGAAAAAAATTAAATAGTAAAAGTATAATTAAAATGAAAGAAAACCATAAATTAAACGAAACAATTTATCTATGGCTAAGAAATAATTACTCAATATGAAAAAATGAATTATAAAGATTTATATATAGGGATTTTGACAGGCACAAGTATGGATTCAATAGATTGTGGAATATTTCATTATAATGATAATGAATATAAAATGATTGCCTTTTATGAAAATAATTATCCAGATGATCTAAAAAAAAGAGTTATAAAAAATTATGAAAATTTAAAAAAAGGTCAAAAAAATAGTGTTTTGGATACTGAATTTTCTAAGTTATATGCTAAATATATAAATAAAATACTAATTAAGGAAAACATATCCTCAGCTGACGTTAGAGCGATTGGTATGCACGGACAAACTATTTCTCATGGTAAACGTAATGGTAAAAATTTTTCTATACAAATTGGATGTCCTGATACTTTAAAAAAAGCAACAAATATATCTGTGATATCAAACTTTAGGCAAACAGATATTGAAAATGGTGGTGAAGGCGCACCCTTAGCTCCGCTGTACCATAATTATATATTTCAACACAAAAGTAGAAATAGAGCTATCATAAATATTGGGGGTATTGCCAACATATCATTTATTCCAAAATTTAATTCAAAATTAGCAATCAAAGGATTTGATGTAGGGCCCGGCAATACATTGATAGATTTGTGGGCTAACGAAAAGTTTCAAATAAAATATGATAAAAATGGCGACATAGCAAAAAAAAATAATATCAATAAAAAACTTTTAAATTTGTTATTAGATGATAAATACTTTTCACATAATACAAATACTAAAAGTACTACCACTGAATATTTTTCAAGAGAATGGGTGGCGGAAAAATTAAATAAATTAAATATTAAAAATTTAGATGATGGTGACATTCTAGCTACTCTAACTGAACTTACGGCAGTGACAATTTTTAAAGCTATTAGTAAGTATGAAAATATTGATGATGTATATATTTGCGGTGGTGGAGCATTTAATAAAACTATTTTAGACAGTATTAAGGAAAAAATTTCTTGCCATCAAAATAAAAATAAAATAAAACCTATAACCGTAGAATCTACTTCAAAAATAAATATTAATCCAAAAAGTGTCGAATCTGGTTTATTTGCTTGGCTTGCGTATAAAAGAATTAAAAATAATGAACTTGACTACTCCAGAATAACTGGATCGAAAAAAGTAAAAACTGTTGGCATTATTTACTAAGTTTTATGTAGAAAACGATGACCCGCATCCACAGGTAGTTGTAGCATTAGGGTTTTTAATTACAAATTGTGACCCTTCCAAATCTTCTTTATAGTCTATTTCAGCTCCAGAGAGATATTGGAAACTCATTGGATCAACTAATAATGTTACGCCGTTCTTTTCAATTTGGGTATCGCCGTCCTGGATGTTTTCATCAAATGTAAAACCGTATTGGAATCCAGAGCATCCTCCTCCAGACACAAATACTCTTAATTTAAGAGAATCATTTTTTTCTTCTTCAATTAAATCTTTTACTTTATTAGCAGCTGCATCTGTAAAAATTAAAAGATCATTACCGTTATAATTTGTTAAGTCTACTTGCGAAGTTTCTGACACAATATTCTCCGTTTAATGTTAATTAAGTAATTGTATTACTATTTTCCTTAGATTCAATATCTATTTTGTGTAGGTCTAACTCTTCTGCTGAATTACATACTATCAGCCTTCCATCAACTTTTGCACCAACCTCCATTTCTATAGATTTATAATATATATCGCCTTTTATAAGGGCATCTGATCCCAATTGTAATAAATCATATGCATAGACATTACCATTTACGGTACCATTAATAGCTAAATTTGTACCATCAACATAACCTTTAACTTTCGATTTATTGTTTATATAAAGCATAGATTTAGCACTTTTATCAGCAACTAAAGATCCATCTACTGAAGCTTCAAGGTGCATAGTTCCCTTATAGAATATATTGCCAACTATAGAGACATCTGAACCTATTAGTGTATTTATTTTTTCAGCCATAATATTTAGTTAGGTTTTAAATTGTATACATGCTTGTAATTATATATCTTACCATTACATTGTACATCAATATATAATGCGATAATTTCAATTCCAGCGGGCAAATTAACAGCACCTTCTAATTTTAAATAATTTTTAAAAGATATACTATTATTGGATAAATTTATTTTTTTTCTTTTAATTGATTTATTATTTTTTTTTATAAAACCATCAATGTAAAATTTATAATTACCCTTAATTTTTTTTTCACTTACATTAGAAAGCAAAAGAAAAGAATAATTTAAAATACTATTTTTTTTAGCAATACTTGTTTTTACTTGACTTATTGAAATAGGCTCCTTATTTTCTTTACCGTTTAAAAGAAATTTATAATAATTAATGTCTCTATTAAGTTCTAAAATTTTTTCATCTTTTTCAAATAATCTTGATTGTATTTCTTCAGCTGTTGCAATTTTAAATTTTACTGCATCTGTATACTTATTAAATATTCCACTAATTTCCTTATTATTATCTTCAAGCTTTTTTATATATAGGGTTTTTTTATCTAAAATATTCTTTAGTTCATTGACTTGATTGTTTAAAATATAATTTCTCTCATAAGAACTCTTTAAATTACTTAGTAAAAAATTATTTGAAAAATAAATAAAAATAACCGAAGCTAAAATAACTAGTATAAAGATTATAGTAAATTTTATATATACTGCCTTTTTTGAGGCTATATACAGATTATTATTTTTTAAAAATTTATTACTCATTTTAATGATGTTTTTTCATCAACTCCTAACATTAAATTCATATTTTGAATTGCTTGCCCTGCCGCCCCTTTTAAGAGATTATCTATTGCTGAAACTATTATAAGTTTATTTTTTTTATTCGCGTGACAAGAAATTGAAACATTATTTGTATTAACTACATCTTTTAGTTCTACAATTTTTGATTCCTCTATATTTATAAAGAATTCATTTTCATAAAAATTTTTATAAATATTTATAATTTGCTTTTCTGAAATTTTTTCAGTCAAATCTACATATATTGTTTCTATAATTCCTCTGTACACTGAGAGAACGTGAGGTGTAAAAGTCAATTCAATTGGATTATTTGAAGCTTTACTTAGCTCTTGTGAAATTTCAATTTGATGCCTATGTTGAAAAATATTATATGGTATAAGATTATTTTTAATTTGACTTCCTAGCCCAGAATCAATTTTTTGTTTTCCGGCTCCACTAAATCCTGACTTTGCGTCTACTATTATTGTTTTATGATCTATAACATTATTTTTCAATAAAGGATAAATTGCTAGTATAGCAGCAGTTGGGTAACATCCCGGGTTGGCTATTATTTTTGATGCCTTAATTTTTTCTCTATTTAACTCAGTTAAGCCATATACTACATTACACAAATCTTCTGGATGTAAATGTTTTATTTTATAAAAATTTTCCCAATCTTTTTCTGAATCTAGTCTGAAGTCTGCTGCTAAATCAATTACTTTAGTTCCTGATTTCATTAAAGCGTCATAATACTTCATTACAGTTCCGTTAGGACAAGCAAAAAAAACCAGATCATAATTTTCAAAATTTATATCATTAAAATTATTTAAAACATCATCATGTTCTATTAAGTCATTTGAAAATTCTTTAATCTTTTTTCCTGCATTGGTAAAAGAAAATAAATCTACTTTCTCAATACTTTTGTGTTTTTTGATTAGTTTTACTAACTCTGTTCCAGTTATTCCAGATGCTCCAACTATTGCAATTTTAAACATTTTTATCTCTTTTTTTTGGTTTAGTATAATTATACATATATTTGGCGTCAAAAATATTGTAAATAATAATCTAAATTTTTAAGCTTTTTTTGTCTTTACAGGCTTTTTTCTGCCTGGATAACAAAGAGTACATATTTTGCAACTTAATCCAAAACAACTTCTTGCCTTACAATATTCCCTTCCATAAAATATTATTTGCAAATGCAGCTTATTCCACGATTTTTTTGGAAATATATTCTTTAAATCCTTTTCTGTTTGCACTACATTTTTCCCACTTGTTAAACCCCATCTTTGTGCCAACCTGTGTATATGCGTGTCAACGGGAAATGCTGGATGACCAAAACCTTGTGACATCACAACACTTGCTGTCTTGTGTCCAACACCCGGTAGTTTCTCTAGCTCTTCAAAACTTTCAGGAACTTTTCCATTAAAATCTTTATAAATGATTTTTGAAAGATTTGATATTGCTCTAGATTTTTTTGGAGCTAAACCACAAGGTTTGATAATCTTATAAATTTCTTCTGTATTAAGTTTACTCATATCTAAAGGATTATTAGCTTTTAAGAAAAGATTTGGGGTAATTTTATTGACTCTCTCGTCTGTACACTGTGCGCTTAAAAGAACAGCAATTAATAATTCATAAGTATTCCTATGTTTTAAAGGTATAGGTGTATTTGGATATATTTTATTCAAATTTTTAAGAATAATTGCTGCTCTATCTTGTTTTTTCATTATTACTTAATGTTAATATTTAGATATATAGTGTGAATTTTATTATAATTATACATATAATGATAAGTATGATGCTAATTAAAACATTACATATATTTTTTATGACAGCTTGGTTTGCGGGTCTTTTTTATTTACCAAGACTATTTGTTTACCACTCTATGGCAGATGATAAAATAAGCCTTGATCGATTCATTGTTATGGAAAAAAAGCTACTTTATGGAATTATGACCCCGAGTGGTATTTTAACAATTTTTTTTGGTCTTTTATTAACATATTTTTATTACCCAATTTATCTTGAGCAAACTTGGTTAGCGCTAAAAATGCTTTTAGTAGCAATTCTAGTCTTTTATCATATTTGGTGTATAAATTTATATAAAGATTTTTCAAAAAATGAAAACAAACATTCTCATATTTGGTACAGATGGTTTAATGAATTTCCAGTAGTAATTTTAATATCAATTATCGCATTGGCTATATATAAGCCATGATTCTAATTATCTAAAATTGGTAACAGTTCTTTTAATGCTTGCGTGTACACATTTTTTTTAAAATCAATTACAACTTCTAGTGGCTTATTTGGCGATGTCCATTGCCAGTCATCAAATTCTGGTCTATTAGATTTATTTAAAATTATACATTTATCGCTAGATGTTAGCCTTAGTAAAAACCAAATTTGCTTCTGGCCTAAACACAATTGATTATTTGTTTTTCTTTGGTATTTTTTTGGCAAATCATATTTTAACCAATTTTTTGTTTTACCTAAAATTAATACATCATTTGCTTCTAGCCCTACTTCCTCAAACAATTCTCTATACATAGCCTTTTCAGGAGACTCATTCTCAATAAAACCGCCTTGTGGAAATTGCCAAGAATTTTCTCCATATCTTTTACACATTAAAAGTTTATTTTTAGAGTTGCATATAATAATTCCAACATTTTTTCTATAACCTTTACTATCAATCATATTATTTCCAAATATAATATTAATTAATACATATTACATAAGATATAATATAAAATAAACATTATGAATATAGCTTTATTTGATTTAGACAATACTCTTATTAAAGGAGATAGCGACCACGAGTGGGGTAATTTCCTTGTTGAAAATAACTACGTAGACAAAAAATCATATAAAATAAAGAATGATTATTTTTTTGAGCAATATAAAAAAGGTGTTTTATGCCCTAAAGAATTTGCAAAATTTTCATATGAACCCTTAACAAAATATGATTATGAAAATCTATTGATGATGCGTAAAAATTTTTTTAAAGAAAAAATAAAGCCTTTGGTTTTACCTAAAGCACAAGCATTAATCAAGAAACATAGGGATAATAACGATGTTATAGCTATAGTAACATCTACAAATTCCTTTATTTCAAAAATTTCTGCTGAATTCTTTAATATTAATCATCTTTTAGCAAGTGAGCCAGAGTTTATTAATAATAAGTTTACTGGCAACCTAGTTGGTGAGCCCTGTTATCAAGATGGAAAAGTATCAAAAGTTAAAGAATGGATAAAAAATAATAAGTTAAAAAACTCTAAAGATATTTATTTTTATACGGATTCGCACAATGATATAAAGCTACTTGAGTTCTCAACTGTTCCTATAGCTGTAGATCCAGATAACATTCTTAAAAAAATATCTATTGAAAATAATTGGAATATAATAAGTCTTAGATAAATATTATAATAATTTTTTTATCTCATTCGATAATGTGTGATTCTGTGTTCCGTAATGACTGACTTTTAATGCACCTAAAGCAGATGACAATTCACCAATCTTCTCAATTGGCATTTTATTCATAATCCCATAAATCAAACCTGCTCTATATGCGTCGCCGCATCCAGTTGGGTCCTTTGCATCACTAATTTTTTTTGTAGGAATATTATGTATATTTTCTTTATCGTAAATTACCGAACCATCTTTTCCCTTAGTTACAATTAAAATTTTACCCTGCTGGGTGATATCTTTATAATTTATTCCAGTAACTTCATTGTAAAGTTTAAATTCGTAATCATTCATAATAATCCAATTAGCATTATCTGAAAAAAATATTAACTCATCACGATTAAACATTGGCATTCCTTGCCCTGGGTCAAATACATAAGGAATTTTCATATCTATTAATTGTTTTGTGTGCTCGAGCATTCCATTTCTACCATCAGGGGATATTAGTCCAAGAACTATTGATTGATCATCTGGAATTATTAATTGATTAGAATATTGCATTGCACCTGGGTGAAATGTTGTAATTTGATTTGATTGATTATCGGTAGTTATATATGCCTGCGCTGTATAGCTATCCTCAATGACTTTAATAAAATCAGTTATGATGTTATTTTTTTTCATCCAGTCTAAGTATGGTTGTGCATCCTTACCAAGAGTTCCTAGAGCTATAGCGTTGCAGTTAATTAGACTACAGTTATATATAATATTCCCCGCACATCCTCCAAATTCCCTTCTTAAGCTATCACAAAGAAAAGAAACATTTATATTATCAAGTTCAGTAGCAATCAAGTGGTCCTTGAAAGCTTTTTCAAAACTCAAAATATTGTCATAAGCGAAAGAACCGCAGACAACAGCTTTCATATAATAATCTCCAAAATTTTAAACTATAATAATAATAAGTATATTATACTATATGTTATACATATAAAGATTTAATTAACAAATGAAGAAAAAGAAAATTATACTCCTTATTGGAGGTCATGATCCAACCGGTGGAGCAGGAATTGGAGCAGATATTGAAACTGCCAGTTACTTTAATTTTCATAGCCTATCAATTTTAACGTGCTCAACAATTCAAAATAGTAACGGAGTATATAAAATAAATAACATGCCAAAAAATTATATATACGAATCATATAAAAAAATAATTGAAGAATTTAAAATAAATGTCATTAAGATAGGATTATTACCATCTATACAGTCTTCAAGTGAAGTATTAAAGATAATAAATGATAAAAAACTTAAAAACATACCTATAATTGCTGATCCTATTATAAGATCTGGCAGAAATAATATTTTAAATTCAAATAAAAATTTAAAATTTCTTATTGAAAATATATATCCAAAAGTCAAATTAATAACACCAAATTTTTATGAATATGAACAACTAAAAAAATTTACAGATAATTTTAAGAAAAATAAATTTAAGAATATTTTAATCACAAATTATGAAAATAGCACAAAAACAATTACGTTAAAATTAAAAAAAAATAGTGTTACTAAGCAAAAAAGTTATTTTATAAAAAAATATAATAAAGACTTTCACGGCACAGGGTGCACTTTTTCTACAGCATTAGCTTGTAATATTGCAATGAAAAATAGTATAGAAAATTCTATAGAGATTTCTTTAGATTATATTTCTAAAACATTAAAAACATCAACAGTATCTGGATTAAGCCAAGATTATTTGAATAGAACAACAAAATGGTTTACTTAATGAAAGGCATATATGCAATACTAGATGAGGGTAACTTTAATTTTAAAAAATTAGATATTTATATACATAAAATGATTGATATGAAAATTAAATTCTTCCAAATAAGAATAAAATCCTCAATTACTAAAGAAAAAATAAATGCTATCAGGAAAATAAAAAAATTGTGTTTAGAAAAAAATTGTATACTTTTAATAAATGATAATATTGAATTAGCTAAAAATTTAGATTTAGATGGAATTCATATAGGTGCAAATGATATTGATATAATAAATGCTAGGAGGATACTAGGAGAAAAAAAAATTATAGGTGTTTCTTGCTATAATAATGTTAAGTTAGCCTTACAAGCAGAAGAACGAAATGCCTCATACGTATCATTTGGCAGTTTATATAAAACCAAAACTAAAGAAAAACCTGTAGAATTAGAAATAAAAACTGTAAAAGAAGCTAAAAATGTTATAAAAATTCCTATTTGTGTAATAGGAGGTATTAATAAAGATAATATTCATAAGGTAATTAAATTAAATTGTGATCTAATTGCTATATCGAACGGTTTATCGTCTATTGACAAGATAAATAAAATATCAAAAATATATTATGGTTAAAAATAAAAAAATTTCAAAAAAAGCATTTGATGAATCCAATAAATATTTTCCTGGAGGAGTAAATTCGCCCGTAAGAGCTTTTAAAAATGTTAACTCATTGCCAGTTTTTATAAAAAAGGGTAAAGGTTCATATATATATGATTTAGATGGAAATAAATATATTGATTATATAGGGTCTTGGGGTCCTATGATCCTTGGTCATGCAGATAAAAGTGTGATCAGTTCAATTCAAAAAGTTGTAAAAAATAGTACTAGTTTTGGTGCCCCAACATTATTAGAAACAACATTGGCAAAGTTAATTAAAAGAAGTTTTCCTGCAATGGAAAAAATGAGAATGACAAGTTCAGGAACTGAAGCGACAATGAGTGCTATAAGATTAGCAAGAGGTTGTACAAAAAGAGATAAAATCATAAAGTTTGAGGGTTGTTATCACGGTCACGTAGATTCTTTATTAGTAAATGCAGGATCAGGTGCTGCAACATTTGGAGTTACGTCATCACCAGGAATTCCAAATGACTTAACAAAACATACAATGTCACTTGAATATAATAATCTCGAACAAGTTGAAAATTGTTTTAAACGATATGGTGCAAAAATTGCTTGTGTTATTGTTGAGCCAATTGCTGGAAATATGAATTGCATAATCCCTAGTAAAAAGTTTTTAAAAAAATTAAGAACTTTATGTAATAAATATAAAACTATACTAATATTTGATGAAGTGATGACTGGATTCAGAGTTGCAAGAGGTGGTGCACAGGAAGTATTTGGAATTGAGGCTGATATAACAACTTTAGGAAAAATTGTAGGTGGTGGTATGCCAGTAGGTGTTTTTGGCGGGAAAAGAAAATATATGGACCAATTAGCTCCAAATGGTCCAATTTATCATGCTGGAACACTATCTGGAAATCCGGTAGCTATGACAGCTGGTATAAAGACAATTGAAATGTTATCAAAAAAAAGTTTTTATGTTAATTTGGAAAATAAAAATAAAAAGCTTATAGACGGATTATGTGCCTTAGCAAAAAAACATAATATTGACTTTACTGGAAACTATGTAGGCGGTATGTTCGGGTTCTTTTTTACAAAAAACAAAAAAATTTGTAATTTTGAAGATGTATCTAATTGCGATAAAATACTTTTTGAAAAATTTTTTAAAATAATGCTCTCGAAAGGCATATATTTTGCCCCCTCCTCATTTGAAGCAGGATTTATATCTATAAAACACTCAGATAAGGATATTAACTACACATTACAGTGTGCTGATGAAACTTTTAAAATGATGTCGAATATATAATTTATATAGTTTTTTTTGAATCAATATAATCTTTAATTCTATAAAGTCTAACCAAATAATCCTCTGTTTCTAATAAATTTTGCTTTTCATTGAGCGGCATAGGTAATATTTCTGCAAGTCTAGAGCCTACCCAACCTGACTCAGTAAAATATTTTGGGGCATCATCGTGATAAAATTTTGGGTACTGCTCTAAAATATTTTTTAAAAAGTCTGAATATGGCATTAATTCTTTCGGAATATCCTTAAAATTAGGCTCATCCATTTCCACAACATTTGCTGTTATTAAGTTATCTGGTTGCACATTATGATTTAATATCTGAAATCTACACTTACCTCTTACCGTTATTCCTAGCAAACCATCTTGCATTTGCTCCCAATCAGCTATTTTGCAATATGTTCCAATACTATAAAATCCTTCATTTGATTTTGTTAAAGATATACCAAAACCTGAATTATTTTTAACGCAATTTTTTACCATATCTAAATATCTAGTTTCAAAAATCCTTAAAGGCATATATCCGCCAGGAAAGGTAATGGAGCTTAAAGGGAATATAGGTATATTATTTTCCATAATTTATTATTTTATTTATAACATCAGCAGTATCGCCGTTAGACATCAAAATAACAATATCAACATTTTCTGTATTACAATTTATTTTTTTTACTAGATCATCAATTTCAATATTAATATCAAAATATGGAGTATTTTCCAGCCAATTCAGTTCTTTTTTGCAATAAATATATAGATTTTCTGTTTTCTTAAAAATATCAATTAAAGCATTCTTATGGGCTCCATTAATCATGCTATTTGATCTAATTTCTATTATTTTTACAATTTTAGCTTCTGGATGTTTTTCTTCAATAGCTTTTATACTGGCTTCGATCTCTGTTGGATGGTGCGCAAAGTCATCGTAGATAATTAGATTTTTATGCTGTTTTTTTTCAAGTCTTCTTTTTACTCCTGAAAAATTTTCTAAAGCATCAGCTGCTTGAATTTCTTTAACACCAATAATTTTGGCCGCAGCAGCAGCTGCACCGGCATTTTGTATATTGTGATCGCCAATAATATTTTTTATATTTTTAATAGGGTAAAAATTAATTTTATTTGACCAACAACCCATTTCTAATAATGATTTGGTGTTGATATCCTTTGGGTTGCAAATAATGTTAGCATTACTTGGCATAGATCTAATCAAAAAATGAAATTGTTTTTTGATTTGTTCAATATCTTCAAAAATATCAGAATGGTCATATTCTATATTATTTATGATTAGGACATTTGGCTTATAATGAATAAACTTTGATCTTTTATCAAAGAAGCTTGTATCGTATTCATCGCCTTCTATTATAAAATAATCAGAGTCAGTGTATCTATAACCTTTATTTTCATTTTTTAATATTCCCCCAACTAAATACGATGGGTTAAACCCACAGCCATTTAAAATTTCTATTAACATTGCTGTTGTTGTTGTTTTTCCGTGAGTACCAGCGACTACAAAAACAAATTTATCTTGCAGAATATTATTTCTAATCCACTCAGGACCAGAAAAAAAAGATAAATTATTTTTTAAAACATATTCAACAGATTTATCGCCACGTGATAATGAATTACCAATGATAACTGAATCACAATTCTTCAAGTCATCAGTTATATCTTCTGTTAGATTTTCTTTAATATTAAGGTCTTGAAGTTGATTACTCATCGGTGGGTAATAAGCTTTGTCCTGGCCAGTTACCTTAATACCTTTTTCTTTAGCTATTCCAGCAAGACTTGCCATAAAGGTTCCACAAATTCCTAGGATATGTATATGCAAAATATTACCTTGTAAAAACCCAGTCATTATTAGAAGATAAAATTTTATTATATTTATAACCTTCTAAACTGAATTTTTTCAACTTTTGTGGATTAATAATTTTATTTTTTATAATATATCGACTCATCAAACCTCTTGCTTTTTTTGCATTAATGGCAATTATTTTATATCCATTATCCCTTTTTTCTTTAAAAATTATATTAATTAACTTAGGCTTTAAAGAATTAGTATTTATTGATTTAAAATACTCAACAGAAGCTAAATTTATTAAATAGTCACTATTGCTATCATTATTTATTTTTTTTGTGATTTCATCACCCCAGAAATCATATAAATCATTATGTTTTCCAATTTTAATCTGAGTGCCCATTTCTAATCTATACGGTTGTATTAAGTCTAGAGGTTTTAAAATTCCGTATAATCCAGATAATATTCTTAAAGATTTTTGTGCAAATAAAAAATCTTCAGAATTAAAATCTTCTACAGATATACCTTTGTAAACATCACCTTGAAATAATAATATTGCAGGATGAGAATTTTTTTTATTAAATGGTAGAGACCATTTAATATATCTTTCATAATTTAAAATTGAAATTTTTTCACTAATATTCATAAGTGAGGATAATTTTTCTACTGAATATTTTCTTAATGCGCTAACTATTTTTTTTGAGTCATCAAGAAATGGAGGCTTAGTATAACTAGATATTATACTTTGATCACAATTTTCATTAAGTTTTTTTGCTGGTGATATTACAACTAACATTTTCTATTTCCAAAATTTAAATAAATGTATGGTGACCTCTTTCACTTTTTACACTAAACCAACTTATTAAATATTGCAAGTCCTTGGTCTTTTCTTTTAATGAAGCTATGTCCTCCCCTTTTTTTAACATTCTAAATGCTTTTGATAGGGTTTCATAATCCTTATCACTAATTCCATATCTTTTAATTCCAACTTTGTTTAGACAATAATGTTTTACAGGATTTCTACCTATTAACATAAAAGGTATAACATCTTTTGATATTCTAGCTCCACCAGATACCATTGATAATTTTCCAATTCTTACGTGCTGATGAATCAAACTATTACCTCCTAAAACTGCATAGTCTTCAATCATTACCTTGCCAGCGAGTAATGTTGCATTGGTTATTATTACATTGTTACCCAAAATGCAATCGTGACCTACGTGCGAATTTGCCATAATCATAGTATTGTTAAAAACAGTTGTTGGTTTTATATCGTTAGTAGATCTATGAATAGAAACATATTCTCTAATAATATTATTATCGTGAATTTTAACAAAAGTACTTATGTTTGTATCAAAACTTAAGTCCTGTGGATCTGCTCCGATTACAACATGATCAAATATTTTATTATTTTCACCAATTTCTGTATTACTATAAATAACGCAATGTGACTCTATTGAAGTACTATCACCTATAGAAACATTTGGCCCAATAACTGAATAAGGTCCAATCGAAACATTATTTCCAATATTTGCTTTACTATCAATTAACGCAGTTTTATGAATTTTATTTGACATCACGTAATATTTTTTAAAAATTCTTCATCAGTAATAATTTTAATACCTAATTTTTTAGCTTTCTCAAGTTTTGATCCTGGTTCAGAACCCACTATTAATGCAAATGTTTTTTTTGTAACAGTATTTGAAACATTCCCTCCATTATCACTTATATAATCTGCTAATTTTTGTCTAGACATATTTTTCAGCTTACCTGTTATTACGTAAGTTTCATCATTCAACAACTTACTTTTATTTTTTTCTTCGTTTTTTAAAATTAAACCACTTTTTATTATATTATCAATAATTAAAAGATTACTTCTTTTTCTAAAAAAATCATATATATTTTTTGCTGCAACAGGTCCTATATCTTTTAATGATAAAATATCATCATACTCTGCATTTTCTAATTTTTTAATTGTTTTATATTTATTTGCTAAATTTCTTGCTGTAACCTCTCCTACCTCATTAATACCTAAAGCATAAATAAAGTTACTTAATTTCACTTCCATTTTTTCATTTATTGATCTTAATATATTTTCAACTGATTTGTCACCTAAAGTAATATCATACTTCTTTCCAGAGTCCTCTCTAACTGCTGAGTTAACAACAAAATCTTTTAATTTCTTTTTATTAAGTATATATAAATCAGATATGTTATTAATAATTTTTTCATCGACTAATCTACTAATAAGCTTATCTCCAATACCTTGAATATCCATTGCTTTCTTACTAACACAATGTATTACGGCTCCTTTTTTTTGTGCAGGGCACTTTAAACCACCAGTACATTTCGCAAACGCCATGTCTTTAACTCTCTCAACCTGTGAATTACACTCTGGACATTTTTTTGGAAGCAAAATCTTTTTTCTGAGTTTATCCTTGTTTACTACTTTAATTACCTCTGGAATTACATCGCCAGCTCTTCTTATATTTACAGTATCGCCAATGTGGATATCTTTCTTTTTTATTTCATCCATATTATGCAGTGTAGCATTGCTTACAACTACACCTCCTACTTCTACTGGTTTTAAAGTAGCAACAGGCGTTAAAACACCTGTTCTCCCAACTTGGAATCTAACATTATTTACAGTTGTTGTTTTTTCCTCAGCTGGGAATTTATGCGCTATAGCCCATCTTGGGGCGCGTGAAACATAACCTAATTTTTTTTGATCTTTAATATTATCAACTTTATAAACAATTCCATCAATTTCATATGGAATTGAATCTCTCATAGAATATATTTTTTTATAATAATTTTCACACCCACTCTGTCCTTTAACTGCATTATTTAAGTCAGAAACTTTAAACCCCCAAGATATTAATAATTTTAGTAACTCAGACTGAGTATTGATTTGTAAATCTTCAGAAGAATCTCCTATAGCATAAAAAAAAGCATCCAAAGGTCTTTTGGAAGCAATACTCGGGTCTAATTGCCTTAAACTTCCTGCAGCAGCGTTTCTCGCGTTAGCAAATTTTTTTTCGCTTTCGTTTTTGTTAATTTCGAAAAATCCTTTCTTTGAAATAAAAATCTCACCTCTAACTTCAACAATTTTTGGTGGTTTATTATCAAATAATTTTAAAGGTATCGATTTTATAGTTTTTATATTTTTTGTTACATTTTCTCCAATTTGTCCATCTCCTCTTGTTGATCCTGTTACTAAAATACCATTTTTATAAAGTAAATTTATTGCTAAACCATCTAGCTTAGGTTCTGCTGAAAAAAATATTTTATCAGTTGGTATTGATAGTTTTTTTTCAAGTCTTTCCATAAATAAAGATAATTCTTTTGAATGAAATACGTTATTTAAAGAAAACATTTGTTGTCTATGACTTATAGATTCAAATTTGTCTAGCGGAGTTGCTCCAACTCTCTGAGATGGCGAATCTTCTGTAACTAAATCTGGATACAGTTCTTCAAACTTTATTAGTTTTGCAAATAATATATCATATTCGTGATCTGTTTTTTTTGGATTATCTAAAACATAGTATTGATAATTAAGTAGATTTATTTCATCTCTTAACTTTAAAATCTCATTATTAATTTTATTTAACTCTTTAGAATTCATTTTGATATATAGTTATAGAATTTTTTAATTGATTAGTAATTTTATTATTAATAATTTTTTTATTTGAATCAATTAAAACGCCTTTATATTTTTTTGAGAATGATTTAGCATCTTTTACCATTTCATTAAAGGTTTCTATGGGATCTAAATTCATTGGCAACTGCATAAAAAAACTTAGCCCTTTGATTCTTGGATTGCTTAGCCTATCTTTATCTAGATAACCTGGATCCTGTGAATTTATAACAGAAAATTTTATATGGCTTGTATACTTGTCAGAATATAATTTATCATAGTATCCATTATCATTTAAGAAAAAGTCTTTTTTATTCATAAATTCATATATTTCCTTGATGTTAAAATAATTTTTTGCAACTGAATGAATTATTATATAGTTTTTTTCTTCATTTGGTTCAAATGATAAAACCATTTGTTTTGATTTATTTGCTGTTAAAGAAATTTTGCTTTCTGTGTCATTTGTACTTTTTGTACTTTGTAAATTGATATTTATCTCTTTTTTATTTTTTAGATTTTCATTAGTTTTTATATCTATTGTTTTTTTTATGTCATAATTTTTTGTTTTATAAACCTTGTATTTTCTTTTATTTTTACTGGAAAAAATTATAAATATAATAATAAGAATACCTGTTATTAATAATATTATTCTAAAATAGTTATCGTACACCTTTATTAACCTGAATAAATTATGATTGTTCCTGCATACTTACGTTCACTAGTTTTGAAACTCCCTTTTCACCCATTGTAACACCAATTAATTGCTCAACATATTCCATTGTAATTTTTTTATGGGTAATAATTATAAATTGAATTTTTTCACTCATTTCAGTAAATAAATTGCAAAATCTTTCTATATTTGCATCATCTAATGGAGCATCAACTTCATCCAGCATACAAAACGGTGATGGATTAAGTGAAAAAAGAGCAAATACTAGCGATAAGGCTGTAAGCGCTTTCTCTCCACCTGATAAAAGATTTATTGATGTGAGTTTTTTCCCCGGAGGGCTTGCATATACCTCTACACCAGTTTTTAATAAGTCATTTTCAGTCATTTTTAGATATGCTTTACCGCCGTTAAATAATTTTGGAAAAATTTCTTGCAGTTTATTATCAACTTTATCAAAAGTTTCTTTAAATCTCTCTTTGGTATCTTTATCTATTTTTTTAATTGCCTCTTCAAGAGATTCAAGAGCATCAAGCAAGTCATCTTTTTGCATGACTAAGTATGATTTTCTTTCTTCATATTCTTTAAATTGATCTATAGCCGCCATGTTTATAGCACCCATTCTTTCTATAGCATTAGTTAATTCATTCTCTCTTTTTTTCCATTTAGATAAATCATAATTTATATCTGCATCTAATATTGATATATTATCAATTCCCATTTCTGCTAATTGATCTTTAATGCCTTTTACTTGCCCAATAATGCCTTGTATGTCTTTCTCGTCATCCGAAATTTCATTTCTTAAATTTTCTACTAATAAGGATTTCTCAGATTTTTCACTTTCGAGTAATGAGATATTTTCAGATAAATCTGATATCTTTTCTCGAATCGATTTTAATTCGGTGTCTTTGATATTCTGTATTTTTAACTTTTCATTTAGCTGATTTTCTAGATCATCCAATTTATTATCGGGTGCACTAGAATTATCTTGCAGAATCTTTATATTACCAGACAATGACTGCAATTCATTATTGTTAATACTTATATTATTTTCCAAATTAACAACCTGAATCTTTTTCGTTTCAATGCCAAGCTCATTTTCTCTAAAAGATATATTATTTGCATCCAAATTACTAAGAATAATATTATGATTTTTTTCTAAATCTTCAATAGTTTCACTTGTTTGCTTGCAAATATTTTCAAAATTTTTGATTTCGCCGTCTGAGATATTTATCAAATTTTTTATTTCCGCTACATTTGAAATTAATTCATTCAATCTTTTTGTTTCAGAGTTAATTTTGTTATCAATGTCTTTTTTAATTTTCTCATTTTTTTTTGCTAAATCATATTCATTTGACTGTATATTTTTAACAATATTTTGAATACTTTCTAATATCTCTTGAATTTTTTTAGCTATGTCACGAATGTCACTATGATCCTTTTTTTCAAAATGATTTTTAAGTTTATTTATTTCATCTTTATAGTTTTTTATTTTTAAATCTAGTTCATAAGATTCAATTTTTTTTAATTCTATATAGATCTGTTCTGATGTTTTCGAGTATTCTATTATGTCTTCTTTTATTCTTACAATATTATTATCATAGTCATTAAGTTTTTCTTCTTTTAATTTTATATCTTGATTGTATTCATATAAATTTTTTAGATTTTTTTCTAAATCATTTTTTTTAGTAATTATTTCGTTTTTTACATTGTTCGAATCTGATTCTAGTTTTAATTTTTTATCCTCATATTGCTGCTGCTTAGTATGTAGCTCTTTAATTTCTTTTTGAAATAGTACTAATTGATCATTATCTGAATTTAATCTATCTTGAAGTTTTTCAATTGACTTTAAGGCATCCTCATACTGCTGCTTATTTCTTTCTGCGCCAGCTTTTTCGTATTCAATAGCTTGCTCAGTTCTACCTACTTCGCTTAAAGCATCATAGTATTCTTTTTGTATATTGTTCATATTTTCGCTTTGCTCTTGGTATGCTTCTTTAATTTTATTAATTTCTAAATTTGTATTACTAATTTCAAGTTGCCTTTTTTCAAGCTTTGTCTTTTTTGTTTCAATTTTTTTATTATTATTCTCTATTTTCTCTTGAAAATCTCTAATACTTATAGCTAAAATTTCTGCTTTAATTGATTTTTTTTCTTCAGATAATTTTTTATACTTGTCTGCTTGTATTGCTTGTCTCTCTAAGATTTTAAGTTGCTTTGTTACTTCACTTACAACATCATTTAATCTATCAAGATTTTCTTTTGTGTGTTTTATTTTATTTTCTGTTTCTCTTTTTCTTTCTCTATATTTTGAAATTCCTGCTACTTCCTCTAAATATACTCTAAATTCTTCTGGTTTTGATTCTATCAATTTTGAAGCGGTGCCTTGGTTTATAATTGCATAGCTTTTTGGACCAAGCCCTGTTCCCATAAAGATATCTAGTATATCTCTTCTCCTGCAATGAGAGTTATTTAAAAAATATTTTGAAGCACCATCTCTTGTTACTTCTCTCTTAACAGAAATTTCATCATATTGAGCATACTGGCCACCTATTCTATTTTCAGTATTCGAAAACAATAACTCTACGTTTGCATAATCATTTGGCTTTCTTGTGTCTGTTCCGTTAAAAATAACATCGTCAATATTATCACCTCTTATATGTTTTGAAGTCTCACCTAAGACCCATTTAACTGCATCTATTATGTTAGATTTTCCACATCCATTGGGGCCAATTATTGCGGTTCTTTTTGTGGATAATGTGAGCTCAGTTTTATCTACGAAGGATTTAAACCCTGAAATTTTAATATTTGTTAGCCTCAAAATCTTTCCTTAAAGTAATAATAAGTTGTTTTGTTATAATACTTACATATAATGCTAAAATCATGAGTAATAATATATTAGAAACATTTGAAAATCCAAAAATTGATAGGAGCTATTCTATTAATTTTGAGATACCTGAATTTACTAGTTTATGCCCAAAAACTGGTCAACCAGATTTTGCTAATATTGAAATAGAGTATATACCAGACAAACTTTGTGTGGAATTAAAATCATTAAAACTTTATTTTGTATCTTATCGCGATAAACCAGGTTTTCATGAAGATTTAACAAATCAAATACTTGACGATTTAGTTGCTTTACTAGACCCCAAATATATTAACATAAATGCTGAATTTAATGTTAGAGGTGGTATTTATACATCAGTTAATGTCACACATGAAAAATAAAAAACTTTTAATTAAGCTTATTTTTTAATTCAAAAAAGATCGTAAACCCAGAAAGCTCTATTTTTTTTCTAATATAGCTAGATAAATATCTCAAATAATCCTTAGATAACTTATCTACATAGGTTCCATGCACTATAAGTCTTATTGGGTTATTACCACCTTGATGTACAAATCTAATTTTTATTCGTTTGCCATTATATGCTGGTGGTTGATGGTGAAATACAGCATCTTGTACAATTTTATTTAATAATGATGTATTAATTGATTGGCCGCATTGCTTATATATCTGCATAACAGTATTTAATAATTTTTTTAGCCCTGTTCCTTTTAAAGCAGAAACTCTATGCATTGGAAGATAATTTATAAATCTTAGCTTAGTATCAATACCATAATCTAATAAGTGTTGTTGATAATCATCTATAGCATCAGATTTATTAAGAGCAATAAGTGCTGGTTTTCCAATTTCTAGAACTCTAGATATCAATGATAGATCCTGATCAGTTATTCCATCAATTGAATCTATCAGTAATATTACAACATCTGAAGACTCTATAGTTCTTAAAGTTTTGATAACGCCGATAACCTCTATATGTTCTTTTGTTTTACTTTTTTTTCTTATACCCGGTGTATCAACAATATTAAACTCATAACCATATTTTTTTACAGGGATTTTAATACAATCCCTTGTTGTCCCAGGTTTATTTTGTGTTATTTGCTTTTCTTTACCAAGAAATGAGTTCACTAATGTTGACTTTCCAACATTCGGCTTGCCTAATATTGCCAGATTTAATTTATCTTCGTAATTTTTCTTATTATCTAAATCTAAAATATTTTCGGTAATTTTTTGAAGTAACTCTTTTACCCCTGTACCTTTCTTTGCAGATATTGGAGTGATATTATTAAATCCTAGTTCAGAAAATTCTCCAATAACTATATCATTTTGTGTTTTATCAACTTTGTTTATTACGAGAAAAATATTTTTTTGAAGCTTTCTAAGATTATTTGCAATTTCAATATCACTTGAAACTAGTCCTTCAGTACTATCAACAATAAATAAAATTATATCTGAATCAATAATAGCTTCATATGTATTTGCTTCGCTAATATTACTAATTTCATCATCTTTATAAAATAGGCCTGCTGTATCAACGGTATAAAAAGTTTTGTTATTATAATTACAAATACCTTGCTGAGTATCTCTAGTATAACCTGGCATATCAGCAACTATAGCGTTGTTTGTTTTAGTAATTTTATTAAATAATGTAGATTTACCAACATTTGGTCTACCGACAAGTGTCACAATATTATTCATTTTTTCAAGCTCTATTTATTCATTAATAATGCTACTAATTTCATATTTTTTCAGCATAAAATCTTTATCAAGCAAATATAAATAACCATACTCGATATAACTAGATTGTATTGGATATTTAATTTTAAGTCTTCCAACAATAGAGCCATCACTACTATCTAAAACATGAAGGTAATTTTCTACATCTTGAGCTATTATATAATCATTATAATATATTGGTGTCCCATATACCCTTTTATAAAATTGGTCCTGACTCCAAACCTTTCTTCCAGTGGATTTATCTAAACATTTGATGATTCCATCATCATTTATATAAAAAATATTATATTTACTTTCAGCAAGGCCAAATATCGAGGATGCTTGTTTAGTCCAAAGAATTTGACCTGAATAGCTATCTATTGCAGCTATACTTCCTTGATAAGAGATTGCATATAAAACACCATTGCTTAAAATCATTTTGCCGTCAATATCATTGAGTCTATCAATTATTGTTTCTTTTTTTGGAGATTCGAGCTGAATAGTCCATAAAACATCTCCAGTTACAGCTTCGAAACATATAATTTTACCGTCCTCAAACCCAACATAAACTTTTTCATCTTCAGCTAATGGCTTACTTGATCCTCTTATTGAAAGTTCTGTTGGAATTTGAGAATTAATCCAAAGGAATTTTCCTGTATTAATATCTATAGCCGTAATTTTACTATCGTTTGTTCTTACATAAATAGCTTCATTTACTACATTAGAAATTGACATAACTTCACTAGACATTACTCTCTGCCAAAGAATTTTCATATCTGAATATTTTACTGCTGTGACAGTATCCTGTTTTGAGCCAAAATAAAAAAGATTATCATCAGTAGATATCCCAGAAAATATATCTAAATTAAGTTCTATAGTTTTGTTTAAGTCCCCGGTTTCCAAATTTATAATATGAACTTTTTTTTCAGTTGTTGGGATAAAGATGTTATTAGAATAAATTGATAAATTTAAAAAAGAATATTTGTCTTCAATTTCACCAGAAAAATTTTTTTTCCAAATAGTTTTAACTTTTACACTTTCAGTTAAATTTGGAAGATCATTATACGGTTTCTCGTCCTCTGCGAAATAGTCTTCAATAAAATCAGGTATAATCGAACTAAAGCCTGGTAAATAATCATTGGTTGTTGAGCAAGAACTTAAAAATGCAAATATAAAAATTAATATTTTTTTCATGGTAAATTTTAATTCTTAACAGAGTTTTGTTTCATCAAAAGATTTTCTTTATTGATTGCTGTTGCCTCTAAGGCTTCATTATAAAATTCTAAAGATTTTACTTTATCACCTTTATACTTATATATATCACCTTTTATTTCTAGCAATACTTGTTTGAATGCCTCTTTCATTTTTACCATTTCTAGATACTTTAATGCCTCATCATAATTCTTTTCTTCAATATTTATTAATGATATTTTTATTTTTGCTAAATCGTTATAGGATTTATTTATATCTAAATCAATAATATCTTCTAAATATTTTTTTGATAAAGTATAGTTTTTTTTCTCAAATTCTTCTTTTGATAAAACAAATTTTGATAATAATTCATATATTGTTCCATCGTGCTCATCAAACATTTGCTTTTCTATTCCAGTATCAACATTTGAACTATTTCGGTTTTCAATTAATTGACTATATAAATCTGAAGCAATAATATTTTGTTTCTCTTTTTTAAATTCAAGATAATTCCAGGATAAAGGTATTGCTATTCCTATAAATACACCTATTGCGATATATTTAATATTCTGCATTACCCAATCAAGTATCTTATTTGTAAAATCTAATTCGTTATCACTCATTTTCTTTATATTCCAAGTTTTTATCAGGTTTTAAATATTTGTTTAATTCATCAATATTAACTGTTTTTTGGCTACCCAACGCCATATCTTTAATTTGGCATTCATTATTTTTTACTTCTTCATCGCCAATTATAACACAATAGTTTGCTGAAATTTTATTAGCTTTTTTAAGCTGAGCCTTTAAGTTAGAAAAATTATAACTTGTTGAAACATTATATTTTTTTGATATATTTCTTATGATGTTTGAAACTTTTTGCGAATAACTAAAATACTTTTCATCTAAAATCGCCATATAAAAAGAGACAGTATCACTACTTTCTATTTTATAATCTATATGCTCTAATAATCTTTCCATTCCTATTGCAAAACCCAGTGCAGGAATCTCTTTATCACACATACTTTTAAATAAAAAATCATATCTTCCTCCTGCGCATAAAGTATTCTGAGTAACGTCTGTATCATCAGTATATTCAAAAACTAAATTATTATAATAATCTAGACCTCTAACAAGTTTATAATCTCTTGTATAAGATATATTTTCATCGTTTAATAATTTCAAAAGTTTTTGAAAATTCTTTTGTGACTCAGATGAAATATAGTCTTCAATTCTTGGTGCAGATTCTATAATTTCTTTTAACTTTGGATTCTTTGAGTCTAAAATTCTAAGAGTATTATTTATTAATTTATTTTTTTCATTATCATCAAAATCGCTTTTATATTTATTTAAATATGTTTTAAGAATTTCAATATATTTTTTTCTATCATTAGGATCACCAATATTATTTATTTTTAATTGTGGAGAGATCCCTATATTTTTCCATATTGAATTAGCAAGATTTATTATTTCAAAATCTGCTACATGTGTTTTAACTCCAATAAACTCTATTCCAAATTGGTGGAACTGCCTATATCGGCCCTTCTGTGGTCTCTCATGTCTAAAAAAAGGGCCGGAGTACCATAATTTATTTATAGATTCTTGCAAACCGTTTTCGATAATAGCTCTAACACAAGATGCAGTTCCTTCAGGCCTCATTGAAAATGATTTACTTTTACTATCTACAAAAGTATACATTTCCTTATCTACAATATCTGTTCCATTTCCTATGGATTTTATAAATAAATTTGTGTCCTCTAATATTGGTGTTTTTATTTCTTCGTAACCATATTGTTGAACAGTTGATATAAGAATGTTCTCAAGTGCTCTATAAGCTCTTGATTCAGATGGCAAAATATCTCTCATACCTCTAACAGACTGAAACTTTTTCATTATAATTTATTTTATTATTTTATATTTACCAACATTTGTATCTGGATTTATATATGGTACTGCTATAATATCATTATTATACTTAATCTTAACTACTCTTGCGTTACCTAATAGTACCTCAAATGGAGTAGCTATATTAAATTTTAACGTATCACCATCTTTTACCAAATCAAAAAAAACAATATCTCCATTAGAATCAAGTATTTCTGTCCATGAATCCCCATTATACTCAATCTCAAGTAATTTTTCGTCAATTACATCACTAATTTGTACATTTGATTCAGGAATACTTATGGCAATATCAGTTTTATTATCTAGCTTATCTTTTTGTTGGAGATCTGCATTAAACTCGGCTATTGGAATATTACTTTGATCTTCTTCAACTTCAAGTGAAGAATTATCTTTTTCTTTGTTTAAATTAGTATTGCCAATATCAATACTTTTGTTTTTTTCTAATACCGCATTATTTTCAACAACCAGATTTGTATTTGTTTTATAAAATAAAAACGTAATTGTAATAAAAAATAAAAGCAGTATTCCTTTGAAAAGACTATTTTTTTTAATTTTACTCTTATACTTATTTTTTTTTATTTTAAATTTAATAGACTTTTTTTTCTTTAATTCAGGCAGATAAACTTCTATATTTAAAAAATTTGCATAATTATTTAAATATCCTTTTAAAAATAAATAGCTTTTAAACATAGAAAAATTATTATTTTCAATACTTAGTATTATTTCTTTTTCTAGTTTTAGCTCAGCTGAAACTTCCTCGATTGTTATGTTTAACTTTTCTCTCTGTGATTTTAATTTGCTACTAGCAATTTTTAGAGCGTCTAAATTTTCCATATATTAAATTATCTAGTTCTTTTAAAAATCTCATCATTGTTAAAAAAATAAGCGATTTCTATTTTTGCGGTCTCTACGGCATCCGAACCATGAACTGCATTTTCGTCTATACTATTTGCAAAATCTTTCCTGATCGTATTATCTTTTGCTTCTGTTGGATTTGTTGCTCCCATTATTTCTCTATTTTTACTAATTGCATTTTCTCCTTCAAGAACCTGAACAATTACCGGCCCAGAAGTCATAAAGTCAACTAATTTATTGAAGAACGGTTTTTCTTTATGTATATCATAAAAGCCCTCTGCTTTTTCTCTAGATAAATGAAGCATTTTTGTTGCTACTATTTCTAGATTTTGCTCTTCAAACCTTTGTATAATTTTGCCAATAACATTCTTACTTACGGCATCTGGTTTTATTATTGACAGTGTTCTTTCTAATGGCATTTTTTTCTCCTTTTTTTTAATTTGCTTCTTCTATCCAGTTCATTTGAATAGCTTCAAGAATTTTTTCGCTTGACCTTTCAGGATTATCTTCAAAACCATCAAGATCACATATCCACTTATGTAGATCAGTAAATCTAATATATTGTGGATCGACTTCAGGATATTTTTCACATAACTCAATCGCGATTTCTAAACTATCTTCCCATTTTAAACTCATTTTTTACCTCTAATGATTTTCTGAAACCATATTAATAGTATATTTTGGTATTTCAATAACTAAATCGTCTTTTCCAACTAAAGTTTGGCAGCTTAATCTTGAATCTGGCTCTAATCCCCAAGCCTTATCAAGCATATCGTCCTCATTTTCAGTTGAGTCTTCAAGAGATTCAAAACCTTTTCGAATATATACGTGGCAAGTGGTGCAGGCACAAGATTTTTCGCAAGCGTGCTCTATTTCTATATTATTTTTTAATGCTATATCGCAAATACTTTCACCTTCCTTTGCCTCTATTTCTAATCCATTTGGGCAAAGATCCTTATGTGGTAAAAACTTAATTTTTGGCATTTTAACTATACTCCTTGATTTCTTTTCCTTTCATAATACTTTTAATGCTTGAATTCATTCTTCTGGAAACAAATTCTTCAGACCTTTTTTCTAAATTTTTTATTGCTTCTGTAATCATATCTTTATTTTTAGAATGTATTTTCTCTTTTAAATTATCTCTTGCAACACATATTTCTTTATATTCATTTTTATTTAATAAATTATCACCATCTAAGTCAAGAGCTGAATCAATTGCAAGTATTACTCTTTCTGCTTCAACTATTGCTTCATTAAGATGACGCTTTTCTATATCTTTTTCAGCATTATCAAAAGAATCTTTTAACATATTTTCAATATCTCTATCACTAATACCATATGATGGTTTTACTTCTATAGATGTGAATTTACTTGTCATAGTTTCTATTGCACTTACATTTAAAATACCATCTGCATCTATTTGAAATTCAACTTTTATTCTTGCAGCTCCAGCAACCATCGGCGGAATATCATTAAGTGTGAATTTTGCTAGAGACCTACAGTCACTTACAACATCTCTTTCTCCCTGAACTACGTGAATACTCATAGCATTTTGCCCATCCTTAAAGGTTGTGTATTCTTTACTACTCGTAACAGGAATTGTGCTATTTCTTGGTATGATGACTTCTACTAATTCTCCCATGGTTTCAATACCTAATGAAAGAGGTGTAACATCTAATAATAATAATTCCTCCTGTGAATTTCCTGAAAGGAGGTCTGCTTGAATAGCTGCGCCAATTGCCACAACATTATCAGGATTAATATTTGACAACGGTTTTTTATTAAAATAATCCTCTATAACTTTTTTAACATAAGGGGTTTTGGTTGAGCCTCCAACTAAAACAATTTCATCAATATCTTTAATTGATAAATTTGAGTCAACCAAAACGTTATTGCTTATTATTAAAGTTTTTTGCAATAAATTATTTATCAATAAATTAAAATCATTTTTTGTTATAACAAGACTCTCGCTCTTAATTCCAATATCAATAAGATTAACTTTCACTGAATCCCTAGATGTTAATAAAGCTTTTAATTTTTTGGCATATAAATAAAGCTCGTGTTTTTTATTTTTATCAATATTTAAATTAAGCTTATTTTCTATAAATGCGGCAAGTAAATGGTCAAAATCATCGCCGCCAAGACTGCTATCACCTCCTGTGGAAAGAACTTTAAAAATACCATCTTTTAAATCAAGGATTGAAACATCAAAAGTTCCACCTCCTAAATCATAAACCATGATTTTAGAATTAGTTTTTCTTTCTAGACCATAGGCTAAAGCTGCTGCAGTTGGTTCGTTTAATAATCTTAAAACATTCAACCCACTAAGTGTTGCAGCATCCTTTGTAGCTTGCCTTTGTGAGTCATCAAAATATGCTGGAACAGTTATAACGCAACCAGCAATTTCTCCGGCCAAGCTAAGTTCTGCTACTTTTTTTAGAAATTTTAGAATCTCAGAAGATATCTCTATAGGGGTTAATAATTTATTATAAACATTAAACCTAATAATGTTGTCATCGCTTATGATTTCACAAGGAGAAAAAAATTTATTATCTACAAAATCTTTATAATTTTTACCAATGAGCCTTTTTACTGATCTAAAAGTTATGGCATCGTCAGATTTTATAGGAACTCCTATAGAAATATTTTCTTTCGTATAATTTACGACAGATGGAATTAATTCATTATCATTTTGATCTTTTAAAATAGTAGGAGAGCCATTCTGAACTAATGATATTAAAGAGTTAGTTGTGCCAAGGTCAATTCCAACAAAATACTTTTTGTCATGCGGGTCTTTTGTTTTACCAGGTTCTGATATTTGTAATAGAGCCATATTTATTAACCGTCTTTCTTTATATCATTTTCAATTGATATATAAAATTTCATTTTTTTTATTTTTTTTGAAGCATCACCAAATGCTTCGTTTTTAAAATATTTTGTAAAATCTAATAAACAATTTTTTTTTAAATCAATAATTTTTTCTGTAAATTTATCTTTTTCTATCTTGTTTTTAGTTTTTTTTAAATTCTCAAGTTCTTCTCTTAACTCCATTTGATGCATTAAAAAATCTGGATCTGATATTGTGTTATTTTGATCGTTAATTTCATATCCTTTTATTTTTAAGAGATATAAACTTTTTAAATATTCATCTTTTAATGTTTCATACGCTTCATTAATATAAGAAGTAATTTGCAGAGATAGTCTTTTTTCGTAGTCAGTTGAGTTTACAAATTTGTCAGGATGAAATTTTTTTTGAAAATCTAAATATTTTTTTTCTAACTTCTCTTCGTCAATCTCTACAGAACAATTTATTTCAAAAAGTTGAAAATAATCTTGATTAAAATCAATTGCCATGTGAAATTACCAGTAAAAATTAAATATTATTTTTTATTTAGACACTAAAACTTTCACCGCATCCACATCTTGCCTTTTCATTTGGATTAATAAACTTGAAGCCTTCATTTAATCCTTCTTTTCCAAAGTCAAGTTCCGCGCCATCTAAGTATAATAGACACTTTGGGTCAACTACAATCTTTATTCCTTTTTCTTCAAATACTGTATCATCTTTGTCAACTTTATCTGCAAACTCAATTACATATGCCATTCCTGAGCATCCTGTTGTCTTGACACCAAGTCGAAGACCTATACCTTTACCTCTATTATTTAGGAAAGTTTTTACTCTGCTTGCTGCATTGTCTGTTATAGTTATTGCCATTTTTAGTTAAGCTATTTCCTTTTTATTATTTTTTTCATAATAATCATTTACAGCAGCTTTAATAGCATCTTCAGCTAAAACTGAACAATGAATTTTTACTGGTGGTAATGCCAGTTCTTCAGCAATCTCGCTATTTTTTATCTCTTGTGCTTGTTCAACAGTTTTACCTCTAACCCATTCTGTCAATAAACTTGAAGAAGCTATAGCTGAGCCACAACCATATGTTTTAAATTTTGCATCTTCAATTACACCATCATCATTTACTTTAATTTGTAATTTCATTACGTCTCCGCAAGCCGGAGCTCCTACCATGCCAGTTCCAACAGACTTATCATCCTTGTCTAATGTCCCAACATTTCTTGGATTCTCATAATGATCTAAAACTTTTTTTCCGTATGCCATCTCTGTTTCTCCTAATTAATTATTTTTTAATGAGCTGCCCACTCAATTTTACTTATATCTATTCCATCTTTATACATTTCCCATAAAGGTGATAATGCTCTTAATTTTTCCACAGCTTTTGTAACAGTATTTATTGTCGCATCTATATCTTGCTCAGTTGTAAATCTTCCAATAGACATTCTTAATGAGCTATGTGCTAATTCATCAGATCTTCCTATTGCTCTTAAAACAAAACTAGGTTCCAAGGAAGCAGAAGTACAAGCAGAGCCACTTGATACAGCTATATCTTTTGTTGCCATAATTAAAGACTCACCTTCAACATAATTAAAGCTTATATTCATAATGCCCGGGTATCTGTTTTCAAAATCACCATTTAGATATACCTCTTCCATATCTTTAACACCATTCCATAGTCTATTTCTTAATTGTGAAATTCTATCATAATCTTTTTTCATCTCATCCTTTGCAATTCTAAATGCCTCACCCATTCCAACAATTTGATGAGTTGGTAAAGTGCCAGATCTAAGACCTCTTTCATGTCCGCCGCCGTGTATTTGTGCTTCTAATCTTACTCTAGGCTTTCTTCTTACATATAATGCACCTATGCCTTTTGGTCCATATATTTTATGAGCTGAAAAACTCATCAAATCTACCTTCATTCTTTCTAAATCTATTTCAATTTTGCCGGCACTTTGTGCAGCATCTACATGAAAAATTATATTTTTACTTCTTGCTAGTTCGCCAATTTTTTCAATATCCTGAATCACTCCAATTTCATTATTTACATGCATAATAGATATTAAGATAGTATCTTCCCTAATTTCTGACTCAAGTTGTTTAAGATCAATTAAACCACTTTCCATTGGCTCCATATATGTAACCTCAAAACCTTCTCTTTCTAGCTGTCTACAAGCATCTAACACTGCTTTATGTTCAGTTTTAACAGTTATTATGTGCTTACCCTTTTTTTGATAGAAGTGTGCAGCTCCTTTTATGGCTAGATTATCTGACTCTGTTGCACCACTTGTCCAAACAATTTCTCTTGGATCTGCATTAATAAGATCAGCAATATGTTTTCTGCTTTCAGAAACTGCCTCGTCGGCATCCCACCCAAAAGCATGAGATCTAGACGCAGGATTTCCATATTTGCCATCCATAGTCATGAACTCTAACATTTTATCAGCAACTCTTTTGTCTATTGGTGTTGTTGATGCATAATCTAAATAAATTGGTGTTTTTGAATCCTTCATTTAATACTCCGATAATTTAATTTCTTTAACATTACTATTATTTTTTGAAATAACTTGTTGCAAGGTAACATCTGATAAATAATTTTTTATTTCTTCATCTAAATCTTCCCATAAATTATGTGATAAACATTGACGATTATTATTACAATTTGATTTTCCACTACAAGCCATTGTTTCAATATTTTCATCAACAGCCTGGATTACATCAGAAATTACAATGTCATCAGCTCGCTTAGAAAGCTTATACCCACCACCAGGTCCCTTGATACTTTGAACAAGACCACTTTTTTTCAGCCTTGAAAATAATTGTTCAAGGTAAGACAGAGAAATATTCTGTCTTTCTGAAATATCAGGCAATGATACAGGGCTACCTTGGTTATAATAAGCTATATCAAGCATAGCTGTAACTGCATATCTACTTTTAGTTGTTAACTTCATATTTTAATAAGTCATAATTTACTAATATTGCAATGATGATTTAACCCACTAATCTTGTCAACTATTATTTAGCTGTATATTATTGATTTTATTGAGAATGCTTCTCAATTGCGGTTAAAATCCCACGAAGTATATTTATTTCTTCCTCAGTGAGTGATGCTTTTTTAAAAATATGATTAATTTTTCTTATAATCATTGGTCTATCGTCTTTAATAAAATTTACATCTCTTAGTAAGCCATCTATGTGACCAAATAATCCAATCAATTTTTCATTTGATGCTAAATCAGATTTTGTAATTTTGTTTATATCTGATTTATTATTACCAATCTTACAAAAAACTTCATATAAAATTATTTGAAGTGAAGATGCTATATTTAAACTTGAGTAATCTTTATTAGACGGTATGTGTAATCCTTGTGTGCATAATGACAATTGTTCATTAGTTAAACCCCTAGCCTCATTACCCAAAAGAATTGCAATTTTCTCATCATTATATATGCTGATTTTTTCCGCAAATCTTTTCGGGTTAATTATCTCAATTGGTATATCTCTTTGTCTTGCTGTTGCTCCAATAATATATTGGCAATCCCCTATAACCTCTAGTAAATCTTCTGAAATAATTACATTATCTAAAATTTCTCCAGCATTTGAAGCCATAGCATATGATATTTCATTTATTTTACATTTTGGGTTTACTAAAAATAAATTATTAAAACTCATTGTTTTCATTGCGCGAGCTACGGAACCAATATTTCCAGGATGGCTAGTTTCTACTAAAATAATTTTTATTTTCGAAAAATCTTTCATAATGTAAATAATATTTATATGATAATGTAAGTAATTATGTATTATAGTAACATTAATCATTTATCTTAAAAAAAAGATTTTTATGAATAGTTCAAATAGCCCCCAGTTAAATATTGCAATTAATGCTGCTCTAGCCGCCGGAAAATCAATAATGAGATTTTATTCAAGGCTTGAAAATTTAAAAATTCAAGAAAAGGGATTTAATGATTATGTTTCCGAAGCTGATCAAGAATCTGAAAAAATAATTACCACTGCCTTGATGAAAGCATACCCAAAATATAAAATCACTGCTGAAGAAAGTGGTTCTAATTTAATTGAGTCTGAGTATGAATGGTTCATTGATCCATTAGATGGGACTACAAATTTTATTCACGGTATTCCTCAATTTGCAATTTCAATAGGGTTATGTAAAAACAAAGTACCAATCCTTGGTGTGATTTATGACCCTTTTAAAAATGAATTATTTACTGCGGAAGAAGGAAAAGGTGCGTTGATGAATGATAAAAAAATTAGAGTATCAGCTGCTAAATCTATAAAAACATCAGTTTTTGGTACTGGAATACCTTATAGAAAGAAAGATCACGCTGGTGTTTATATTGAAACTCTAAAAACTCTTATGGATGCAAGATGTGGAAGTATTAGAAGACTAGGTGCAGCTGCACTAGATTTATCATATGTAGCTTGTGGGCGTCTTGATGGATTTTGGGAATTCAATTTAAAACCATGGGATATTGCTGCAGGATCAATAATTGTTACTGAAGCAGGAGGACATATAAGCGATATTAATAATACTGAAAAATATTTTGAAAATGGTAATGTGCTTGCAGCGAATATTAACTTACACCAAGAAATAATTAAAAATTTATCTGAAAAATTAATATAAAATATTTAAGGCCTATCTTCATCAACCTCGATTGTCACATCTTTAACAGAAATATTCATTAAAAGTAATGTCGAGCTGGCAATGTATATTGATGAGTAAGTCCCAATAATTACCCCAATAATTAAAGCAAAAGAAAAACCAAAAAGAACCTCACCACCAAATAAAATCAGTGAAAATAAAACTAACAATGTTGTTAAGGAAGTTATCAACGTCCTAGATAATGTTTGATTAATAGAATCATTTGTAACTGTTTCAGTATTAACATTTTCTATAATTGAAGCCTTAAAATTTTCTCTTATCCTATCAAATACAACTATTGTGTCATTTAATGAATAACCAATTACTGCAAGAAGCGCAGCAAAAACACTTAGGTTGAATTCAATTTGAGTTATAGAAAATATACCAATAATAAGAAATATATCATGCAACAAAGCTAAAATAGCCCCAACAGAAAACCTATACTCAAACCTTAGAGCTATATAAATCATTATAAGAAATAAAGCAATTAATGCAGCTAGTATACCTTGATCTCTAAGCTCATCTCCAACCTGAGCACCAACGTATTCAACTCTTTTTAGAGAAAAAGAATATTTTTTATTTAAGTCCTCTACAAGTGTGTTACTTAATGTTGCTTCATTTTCAGAGACAATATTTGGCATTCTTATTAGAATATCTTTTTTTGATCCAAAGTATTGAACAGAAGATTGTTTGAAATTATTTGTTTTTAAGTGATCTCTAATCTCTTCAATAGGTGCTTTTGATTCAAATCCTAATTCAATAATGGTGCCACCATTAAAATCAATACCATAGTTTATACCTCTTACAAATATACTGATAAATGATATTACCAATAATATAGAAGAAATATAAATGGCTTGTTTGTGCCATTTCATAAAATTGAAATTTATGTTTATTGTTTTCATATGTTTAATTTTTTTATTTTAAGTTCTAAGTTTCTTTCATACGCTAAAGTAGCTAAAATTCTCGTAACAACAATTGCGGTAAACATTGATGAAATAACTCCAATAGATAAAGTTACAGCGAAACCCTTAATTGGACCAGTGCCAAAAATAAATAAAATTATTGAAGCAATCAATGTAGTTATATTAGCATCTGCAATAGTTGAAAAAGCCTTTTTGTAGCCAAGTTCTATAGATGCTAACGGCGTTGATCCATTTTTAATTTCTTCTTTTATTCTTTCAAAAATTAAAACGTTAGCATCAACGGCCATACCAACTGTTAATACTATGCCAGCAATACCTGGAAGAGTTAAGGTTGCTCCGATTAAAGACATTACAGATATGATTATTAATAAATTTAATACTAATGCTGTATTTGCAAATAAACCAAAAACTCTATAATAATAGATCATAAATATTAATACTAAAATCAAGCCAATAATTACAGAAATTTTTCCTTTTTCAATATTGTCAGCTCCTAAGCTTGGGCCGACAGTTCTTTCTTCTATAATGTACATTGGTGCAGCCATTGATCCAGCTCTTAAATATAACGCTAAATCCCTAGCTTGTTTGGGACTATCTAAACCAGTTATTTGAAATGTTTTTGAAAGTCTCTCTTGAATAGTTGCAATACTAATAATTTTTTCATATTTTTTAGTAATCCTTTTATCTTTACCATTAATTAATCTTCTTTCAGATTTGCTTTCAATAAAAAGTACTGCCATTAATTTGCCAATGTTATCCTCGGTAGTATTAGCGAATCTTTTTGCGCCAGGGCCATCTAAAGTTATATTTACCGATGGCCTCGAGTTTCTGTCAAAACCTGAAGATGCATCAACAATATTTTCACCTGTCAATATTATGTTTCTTTTTAAAAGAATTGGATCTCCATCCTCATCATAATATAATTTAGAACTTAATGATGTTTGATTTGACTCCTCTACTGCATATGGATCAGATTCTTCGTCAACCATTTTAAACTCTAATGTAGCAGTAGCCCCAAGAATTTCTTTTGCTCTAGCTGTATCTTGGATACCAGGTAATTCAACAACAATTCTTGTTTTGCCACTTTGTTGAACAATAGGTTCAGCAACGCCTAATTCATTTACTCTATTTCTTAGAGTTGTTGTATTTTGTTTAATAGCAGCAATTCTAAGTTCATTGATTGCAGTTTCGGAAATAACAAGTTTCATTTTATTATCGCTTAAACTAATTAAATCAAATGTATCTTGATAATTTTTGCTAATAAGCTCCGCCGCTTCCTCAAAAGATTCTTGATTAGCAAATTGAATTTCAATATTTGTTTTTTGATATGAATAATTTCTATATCTTATTTTTTCATTTCTTAATTGAGATCTAATATCATTTGATAACTTTTTAGATTTTGTGGTAACTACCTCATCTAAATCAACTTCCATTAGGAAATGAACACCACCTTTTAAATCTAAGCCTAAATTCATTTTCTTAGCATTAACCGAATTAAGCCAATCTGGTGCTTGATTATAAAATGTTGGCAAAGAGTAAATGATACTAAAAACCAAAATAAAAACAGCTATAACAGTCTTAAAAGAGAGTAATTTCATATATTTTATATTGACCCTTTAGGTAATACTGTCGTGACTGAGTTTTTTCGAACTTTTATATTGACTCCGTTTGAAACTTCTAACTCTATAATATCATCTTTTATTTTGATAATTTTTCCCATAATACCGTTTGATACAACGACTTCTGTCCCATTAGATAATGATTCTATAAGCTTATTATGTTCTTTTACTCTTTTATTTTGAGGTCTAATTATCATAAAGTACATAATAATAAAAAATATACCTACCATAATTAGCATGCTCATCCCGCCATCAGCAGACGAAGATTGAGCATATGCGTTATTTATTATATTCATATTATTTCTCTTCTAGTAGTTGTCCTTATTATTTCTTAATTGGTAAAAATTCTTTACGAAGTCATCAAATTTGTTTAACGTGAGCGACTCCCGAATTTGCTCCATCAGATTGTGATAATAATACAAATTATGTATTGTGTTTAGTCTTAATCCAAGAATTTCTTTACAATTATCCAAATGCTTTAAATAAGATCTCGAGTAATTTTTACAAGTATAACACTGACAATCTTTATCAATAGGGCTCAAATCATCTTTGTAGCGACTATTCCTTAACTTTAAAATGCCATTTTTTGTGTATAAAAAGCCCGTTCTAGCATTTCTTGTGGGAATTACACAATCAAACATGTCAACCCCTCTTATCACCGCTTCTACAATATCTTCAGGAGTCCCTACGCCCATCAAATATCTTGGCTTATCCTCTGGCATCTTATGCGTAATATTATCTAATACCTTGTTTCTTTCCTCAGAGGTTTCGCCAACAGATAATCCTCCAATAGCATATCCATCAAAACCGATATTAATAAGGCCATCTAGAGATTTATCTCTAAGATCATCATATATTCCACCTTGCACTATTCCAAAAAGATTGCTCTTTTCTTTTGTAAGAGAGGCTTTAGATTTTTCACCCCATATTAAAGATAAATCTAGTGAAGATTCCGCAGTTTTTTTATCGGCAGGATATGGTGTACATTCATCAAATTGCATAATAATGTCAGAATTAAATTGCTCTTGAAGAGAAATAGATTTTTTCGGATCTAAAAAAACTTTTGCCCCATCAATTGGAGAAATAAAATCTACACCTTTTTCAGAAATTTTCCTTAATTTCGATAAACTAAAGACTTGATAGCCTCCAGAATCAGTGATAATTGAACCATCCCATTTCATAAAATTATGAATACCTCCATGTTTACTTATAATCTCGACCCCTGGTCTTAACATCAAATGAAATGTATTTGCTAAGATTATTTTATATCCAAAATTTTTTATTTCTGATGTTGTCATTGTTTTAACAGTAGCGGCAGTTGCGACTGGCATAAAGCAAGGTGTATCAATAATATTATTATTAATATTTAAAACACCTTTTCTAACTTTTTTATTAGTATTTTTGACAGTAAATTTAATCATTATAATACAAGTGTTGAATCACCATAGCTAAAAAACTTATAATTATTTTTAATTGCATGATCGTACGCGCCTAATAAATTATTAATGTCATAAAATGCAGCTATCATTATTAATAGAGTTGACTTAGGAAGATGAAAATTTGTAATTATAGAATCAACAACCTTAAACTTATAACCAGGCTTTATAAAAATATCTGTTTCTTGAAAAATTTCTGCTTTACATCTGTAAGAAAAAAAACTTTCTAATGCTCTGGCAACCGTAGTTCCAACTGCAATAACTTTACCATTATTTTTTTTACATTTTTCTATATGTCTTAATGTATCTTTTGGTACACAAAAAAACTCTGAATGCATTTTATGTTCATCTATATTATTTGTTTTAATCGGTGAAAATGTTCCCATTCCAATATGCAAAGTTATATTTGATATCTGAATTCCCTTTCTTTGTATTTTCATTTTAATTTTTTCATCAAAATGCAGTGCGGCAGTAGGAGCTGCGACTGACCCGTCCTTTTTTGCAAATATTGTTTGATAATAATTTTCATCATTTTTATTTGGCTTTCTTCGAATATATGGTGGAAGTGGTAGAACGCCAAATTTTTGAAAGAGTTCACCAACCTCTATATCTTCTGATCTTATAATGCATAAGATTTCATTATTTTCTTCTACTTTAAGTTTTATTTTATTATCTATAATTATGATACTATTTATAGCAAGCTTTCTTGTTGATTTAATTTGACAATAAAATTTATTTTTATTAATTGCACGCTCAAAAAAAATTTCAACTTTGCCATGTGTTTTTTCTTTTTTACCATATAATCTTGCAGGTATTACTTTTGTATCATTAATTATTAACAAATCATTCTCAGTTAAATATTTATCTATATTTTCAAATTTATCGTCCGTTAAATTATGAGTTTTTCTATCTATTACAAGTAACTTTGAGCTACTTCTAGTGCTTTTTGGATTTTGAGCAATATTTTTTTGTGGTAAAGAAAAGTTGAAAATATCTAAATTCGTTGTGTTATTATTCAAATTCATTTTATTATTTTATAATTAAAATTTAGCTATATAATACAATATTTAGAGGCAAATTTATGAAAAAAATTTTAATTTGCGGTGCGACTGGTTTTATTGGAAAAAATATCACAATCGCTTTAGCAAAAAATAAAAATTATGAAGTCCATGCTGTCAGATTTAAAAGACCAGCATATAAATTATCATCAAATGTTAAATGGCATAAAGCTGATTTAAGAAATCCATTATTAGTTGATAAATTAATGAAAGGAATGGATATTGTAATTCAAGCTGCAGCAACAACTTCTGGCTCAAAAGATATTGTGTCAAAACCATATATTCATGTAACAGATAATGCTGTTATAAATTCTTATATGTTTCGTTCTGCATATAATAATAATATTAAACACTTTATTTTTCCAAGTTGTACTGTTATGTACCCATCTTCAAAGAATGCAACCAAAGAAAAAGATTTTACAGGAAAAATAATAGATAAGTATAAAGGAGCTGGAGAAACAAAGGTTTATTTAGAAAAAATAGCAAAATTTTATTCAATGCTAAGCGATACAAAGTTTACAATAATTAGACACTCAAACATATATGGTCCACACGACAAGTATGATTTGGATAAAAGCCATGTTTTTGGTGCTACCATTACCAAAGTTCTTACTGCAAAAGATACTTTAGAGGTATGGGGTAATGGGAAAGAAATAAGAGATTTTTTATATGCAGATGATCTTGTTGATTTCATAAAAGCTGCTATAAGAAAGCAAAAAAAACAGTACGAAATTTATAACTGTGGCTCTGGAGAACCTGTTAGCGTTAAAATACTATGTGAAAATATTATAAAAATATCGAAAAAAAATATAAAAATTAAATTTAATAAAGCAAAACCATCTATTCCGTTTAATTTATATTTAAATTGCTCAAAAGCAAAAAAAGATTTAGGTTGGGAAGCTAAAACTAATTTAAACGAAGGTATAAGTAAAACAATAAGTTGGTGGAAAAATAATATAAAAAAATGACTAAAAAATACCCAACGATTACGCTTGTAATACCAACTATAAATGAAATTGAAGGTTTACAAGTAGTATTTCCTAGAATTGATAGAAATCTATTTGATCAAGTTCTTGTTATAGACGCAAATTCAACTGATGGTACAGTTGAATATATATCAAAGTATAAAGATGTCACATTAGTTAATCAAAAAAGTCGCGGCATGCAAAATGCTATGATGGAAATGTTAAGCATTGTAGACACTGATTATATTATTGAATTTAGTCCAGACAATAATTGTATTCCTGAGCAACTACCTGATATTGTAAAAAAAATTCACGAAGGATATGAAATGATTGTTGTATCTAGATATTTAGATGATGCAGTATCTGAGGACGATACTTTAATTTCAGGATTTGGAAACTGGATGTTTTCAAAAATGATAAGATATTTAGGTAAATACCCAGTAACGGATGCATTAACGATGTATAAGGGCTATAAAACATCAATACCAAAAGAGTGGTTGTTCAAAAAATATTTGTCTACGGATTTAATTTATGAACCACTTTTATCTGCTTATGCGAATTTACAGGGACATAAATACATTGAAATACCTGGGACTGAACCAGCAAGAATTGGAGGAACAAGTACCCTGCCTTGGTTTAAAGCTGGCTTATGCATTTCTTTATTTATTGTGCGTTTATATTTAAGAAAGATATTTAAAATTACACTATAAAATATTTTAATAATCTTATGAAAATAATTGAAAAATTCTCAGATTTAAAAGTTGCCTTAATAGCAACAATAATTCCATTAATTTTAATGATTTTATGGCATGCAAATAATATTGGATTACCTGTCGCTGATGCTTTTGATTTTATGGGAACAGCCGGCACTATAGTAAATTATTTTTATGACGGTAATATCGATAGAGGTTTTTATGCATTATATGCTGAAAAACCTTGGAGGCCAGTTTCTTTTTATTTATTTTTGTTTCCACTAATGCTCTTATCAGGAAATAATATTTTATTCACTTTTGCTGCAATTCATTCCATAGCACTATTTTTTACTACTATATATGGATATTTTATATTTCGAATTGTAAGTTCATCAAAGTTTTTATGTTTATTAGGAGCTGTAATAATTGGAACAATATCAAACTCTTTTTTTCCTGGAGGAACACATGCTTTTGCAGAAACAATACTTACGCCTGCAGTTTTAGCAACATTATTTCACTTAATAAAATCAAATTTTATGATTAACAAAACGCAAGCAGTATATGCTTTATTTGCAATGACAATATGTTTTACAGTAAGACCAATTGAAGCAATTCTATATATACTTCCTATAATGCTATGTTTCTTTTATTTTGGTACCCGTGAAAAAATTTTTAAAGTAAATGATTTGATAAAAATTATACAATTTATTTTTATTTTATTTTTGCTTGCAGCATTAGTAAAAGGTATAGATATATCCTTTGACGCAAAAACTCAAATTAAATCCTTACATGATGGTAAAGCTGAAGCACTTTATATAACTATTATTAAATATTTTTCTATATTAGTATCTATATTGTTAATTCCATATATTATTATATTTTTTAAAAATTTATTTTCGTGGATTAAAAATTCTGTAAAACAGAATAACAATTCATATGTAGTAATTATATTTACATCACTTGCATCATTAGTATTTATTTGGTATTTGGAGTCATGGCGAGACCTTTATATATGGATTTACCAAACAAATTTTGGACAGGTAGCAAAAGCTAATGAATTGGTTAATTATTTTTTTAATTTTCCAAGTTCTTTTTACGATCTTTATATTCGTATTTTTGAACAATTAAAGTTCTCTGGATTATTACCATTCATAATAATCTTCTTTATGTCATTATTTGTTCTAATATACAAAGTCTTATACAAAATAAAAGATGATAAAAAAATTTATTATTATGTATTATCGTCATCTTTAGTTGCTAGTATTCCTGTTTTTATTACAATTTCGAATACATCTAGGAAATTTGCCTTAACTTATATACTACTTATTTTACTAGGTATGCTTATTATTTTATCAATACAGAAACTTGATAAAATAAGTAAAACTGTTTTTTCAATACTATCTTTAATTCAAATAGTATCAATTACATTAATTATTAATGGCACGAGTTTCCTAGTTTTTGATAATAGTGATAAATCATTAAGCTTATCAAGAAAAATAGACGGTACATTTAGTGGTTATAATATAGTTTCTGGCGGGAACATAGCTAACCCTGTAGAATTTTCTTTTGAACCAAAAATTGCAAATCTAATCCACAAAAGTTCTAGTGAATTAAATTACAATAGCTCCGCTATAGATTTGCCATTTATGCACCCTGATTTAAGTAAAGCTGGGAATATTGATATTTTTACTACAAATTTGTTAACTAGAATAAAAGGAAATAATAAAACTTATTACACCTACTTGCCAATAATTCTAAAAAATAATCCAAAAGAAGTATTAATAAAGAGAAGTAAAGAGTCTGATGCTATGTTTTTAATTAATCCATATGGAAGCATGGAAATAACGTCAGGAAATTTAAAAATATTTGATGATAAAATAAAACAATCTAAGTATCCGCAGGAAATATTCTATGCAAACCTTATGTATTCATATTTTAAAGGTAAACTTACTAATAACTACAATTTTAAAAAATATAAATGTATTGATTTATCATATAAAAATAATAAAAGAGAAGGTTGTTTATTAATTAAGAATACAATCAAGATAAATAAATAAAAATGAATTTAAAAAATGCATTAAAAATATTTATATCTTTAATACTAATATATTTTTTAATTAAATATAATTCTCTAGATTTATCAGTAATCACAAAATTAGATTTTATAATACTAATTAAATTATTTATACTATTTATATTCATATTAATATTTGGTTCACTTAAATGGTATTTTATTTTAAAAGTTCAAAATAAAAATATAAATTATAAAGAAACTTTTGAAGCTTACTACATTGGATATGCATTAAACTATTATTTATTTGGTGTAGCTGGCGATTTAATTAAAACTTTTTTTATTGCAAAAAAAAGGAGTAATAAGACCGGCATAGTATTATCTGTTTTGCTTGATAGATTTTTAGGTATGATTTGTATGTTGGTTATTATACTTTTTTTTATTCCAAATGTTTTTAAGGAATCTGTTATTTTAAAAGAATTTTTTGTTAACTATACTACTTTTTATTATATATTTTTATGCTCAACTATTTTTTTATTTTTATATTTTTTTTACAAGTTTCTTAATAGTCGAAGAATCAATAAACTTCTTACTTATAACACTAAAAATAAAATTATCTTAATTTTAATTAAAATTTTAAATACTTTTTTATTTTATAAAAGTTCATATTTAAATATACTGATTAATATGATTTTTTCTATAGTTATTCAATTTATTATTGCTCTTTCGCTTTTTTTGATTTCGCTAAGTATAATAAATGAAGACTTATCGTTTGTTAGCCATATTTTATCAAGTGTATCTGTTCAGGTGTTAACAATTCTTCCTATATCGCCTGGGAATATTGGAGTAAGTGAAATTGCTTTTGCTCAATTAATGCAAATAATGAATGAAAATAAGTTTCTACCATTTGCGTCTGTATATTTTATCTATAGAATATTTAGTATGTTAGTTTCAATTCCTGGTTTTTTTATTTATTACATTTATTTAAGAAGAGATGCAAAAAATGAAAAATAAAAAATGGGAGCTATTAAAAAGAACTATTATGTATGATGGTAGCCCTTATATTAAAATTTATATGGATAAAATAAAGCTTCCAAATGGTAAGATTGTTGATGATTACCATAGAATTGAAGTTAATGATGCCGTTATGCTTCTTGTTGAAAATAATAAAGGCCAGCTTCTTGTATATAACGAATATAGGCATGGTATTGGTGATTTAAGTTATACATTTCCAGCTGGTGGCATAGAAGAAAACGAAAGCCTTGAAGATTGCTGCAAAAGGGAATTATTAGAAGAAATGGGTTATAATTTTAATTCATATAAATTATTAAAAAAATATACAGTTAGTGGCAGTTATAGATTTTCTGAGTTAAATATTATTTATATTAGCGATATAAATAAAATAGCGCCACCAAAAAGTATTGATATTGAACAGCCGGAACCTATGTGGCTCACAAAAAATCAAGTGATAGAGGCTATTGAGAAAAACAAGTTCCAAGGTATGACGTATGTAACAACAGCTTTATTATGGTTATTTTATAATGAAAAAAAATAAAATTTGGATTACAGGCTCAGGAATGGTTGGTAAAGCTTTAATTAAAAAATTATCAACTAATAAAAAATATCAAATACTTAGATCAAGTAAAAATAAACTTGATCAAATAAATCAAACAAAAACTGATAGCTGGATCAAAAAAAATAGACCAGATACTATTATAATAAGCTCAGCACTTGTAGGAGGCATACAACTTAACTCAAGTATACCCGCTGATTTTTTGTATCAAAACTCAATGATGTATTTAAATATAATAAATTCCGCGCATAACTATGGTTGTAAAAAAATTATTTTTCTAGGAGCAAGTTGCATGTATCCTAAATTAGGTAAACAACCGTTCAAAGAGAATTTAATACTCAATGGTAAAATTGAAGAAACAAATGAAGGCTACGGAATATCTAAAATTCTTGGTGTTAAATTTTTAGAACTAATTAACAAACAATATTTAACAAATCATATATCTATTATACCAGCTGCTAGCTATGGGCCTAATGATTGCTATGATGAAAATAAAAATCATGTTATACCTGCGCTAATCAATAAATTTCATACAGCAAAAATAAAAAAAAGAAACCAAGTAAATATATGGGGCTCAGGAAATGTAAAGCGCGAATTTATTCATGTTGATGATATGGCTTCTGGAATTATACATATTATCGAAAACTATAGAGAAAATTCACCCATAAATTTAGGAACAGGTGAAGAATTTACTATTAAAAAATTAGCGAACATAATTAAAAAAGTAGTAAATTATAAAGGCAAAATTGAATTTGACAAATCAAAACCAGATGGAATAAAAAGAAAAATCTTAGATAATTCTAGGTTAAAAAAACTTGGTTGGAAACCAAATATTTCTATTGAAGAAGGAATAAAAAATACTTATCAAGATTTTTTAAAAAATAAAATCTAAGCAAAAAATTTATTTACAACGCTTACCACATATTTAACTTCAGATTTTGTCATATCAGGTGAACTTCCCCAAAAAATACCTCTATCCATTATAATATCGGCACCAGATAATTTTCCAGAAATCCTATATTTAATATTTTTTATTCCTGGCTGTTTTGTCATATTCCCACAAATTATGGGTCTAGTTTCAATTCCATTTTTTTCAAGATGTGTTCTTAAATTATCTCTGATCTCTTGTGATTGACATATTATTGGAAAACCAAACCAAGAAGCTTTTGCGCCTCTTGTTATTTTCATAGGTTGTATAACTTTTTTCTTTGTTAAATATTGAAACTCTGAATTCCAGTATTTACCAATCTCATGTCTTCTTTGATTAAATTTTTCTAGTTTTTTTAATTGTACTAAGCCAATAGCTGCATTCATATCTGTTGACCGTAAATTATAACCTACATTTACAAATAAGAATCTTGGGTCTATGTCTGGGAATTGCTTTTCATACTCTGACGAATTATTCATATCTCTTGTCCAACCATGAGATCTTAAAGACATAATTTTATTTGCTATATAATCATTATTTGTAACAATCATTCCACCTTCAACGGTTGTAATATGATGTGAAAAGTAAAAACTATATGTACCTATATCCCCAAAGGTACCTAAATATTTATTTTTATTTTTTACACCTAGCGATTCACATGTATCTTCTATTAACCAAATTTTCTTCTTTTTACATATTTCTTTGACTTCATTTATATGTCCTGAATTTCCAAGAACATGAACCATACATATTGCTTTAGTTCTTTTTGTTATTGCCTTTTTGATTGCGTCTACATTCATCTGTAAAGTATCTGGATCACTATCAACAAATACAGCCTTTGCTCCAGTTTGTGCAATTGGCCAAATTGAAGTTGACCAAGTGACTGCAGGAACTATTATTTCGTCCCCTGGCTTCAAGAATGTATTTTTAACACTTTTTGGTTTAAATTTATCATTATCTTGTATTGCCGAGAATGCTAACAAATTAGCTGAAGAGCCTGAATTTACGTAAATTGCATGTTTAACACCAAGATGTTTTGCAAATTTTTTTTCAAACTCTTTGGTGACTTTCCCCATAGTCATGTAACCTGAATCAAAAACTTTAATTAATGCTTTTTTTTCAGCTTCACCTATAGTATTTTTATTTAATGGAATTCTTATGTTCATTTATAAATATTATATTTAATTATATTAATAGAAGATGATATTATATGTATTATAAATAATAAGTAAATAAGGAAAATAATGAAAGTAACAATTAAAGACTATCTAACTTCAGTCGCACAGAATTTTGAAGAATTAAAACAAAATAGTTCTGCTATTGAAAATGCAGCTAGTGTAGTTATTACAGCACTAAATAATAAAAATAAAATTATTTTTTGTGGTAATGGTGGTTCTGCAGCTGATTCTCAACACCTCGCAGCAGAATTAATGGGTAGATACAAAGTTGATAGATCTCCTTTACCAGCGATTGCTGTAACTGTAGATACCTCTGCCTTAACAGCAATAGCAAATGACTATGGTTATGATAATGTATTTTCAAGGCAGATAAATGGATTAGGCACTCAAGGTGATGTCCTTTTTGCATTATCAACTAGTGGCAAAAGTGAAAGTATTTTGGGCGCAATAAAGACTGCCAAAAATATTGGCATGAAGATTATTAGCTTAACTGGTTCGTCTATAAATGAAATGAATGACTTGTCTGACGTATGTATAAATGTACCTAGCAAGGAAACCAATCATATACAAGAGATGCACATTACTATTGGTCATCTAATCTGTGGATTAGTAGAAGATGAGCTTTTCAAAAAATAATCTAATTTAAAGAGCGAGAATTAATTTTTTTAAATTACCAAAATTTTTTTGATACTAATCTATTATAAAAATCTTTTAAACCATCAAAGCATTTATATCTGTAATTTAAATACCAACATATATTAAAAAGCAAAGAATAATTTTTAAATTTAAATCCTGAACCAGCATAATTTAAATAATAAAATTTTCTATAAAAGTTAGTTATATAATACTTAAAATTATTTACATTGAAATTTAATTTTAAAAAAATTTTATTATCTTTATATAGTGTATAGTTAGAATTATTAGAAATATACGATATATCATTATGTTTTCTCTGCAGTATATTTAAAATTAATAACATAGCATTTTTTTTTGCATTTTTTTGCGTAATTGGAGAAACCAAAATATCCCATGCTTTTAGCTGACCGTAAAATCTTTCGTATTCATCAATTTCACTTTTTGCTTCAGGATATTGACCTTCAAAATCTAAATCATGCAAACTAATATCTCTTTTAAAATGAGAGCTAGAAAAATTATCATATATCATCATATAGTAAGAGATTGATTGTTGAAAAGCATCAGCTGAGAAGACAGGACTCCATTCATTTCCACAAATTTCAATCCACTTTCTCGTTGTAAAAACAATATTGCTTGGAGCAAAACAGGATTCCCAATAATCAATATAATTTCTATTATTATTTGCGGAACAAGTTATTCTAAAAATATCATCTTTATAAAAATTTATATATTTTTCAAGAATTTTATCCCAATTTTTTGTTTTGATTTGCATTCGATCTGTTAAACAAGAAATAAAATATGATTTTTTATTTGATAACTGCTGCGCCATATTATTATGAACATGCCCATTAAAGTAACCAGGTGGTGACTCAATATATTTGATTTTAAAACTTCTATTCTTAATTTGATCTTTGACAAAATCAATCATAATTTTATCGTTATAATTAATATTAATTATGACTTCAAAATTTTTTGGATTTGATGCGTTATTTTCAAATGAGTTCAAAAACTCATTTAAATTACTTTTATTTTTTGAAGGAACAAGTATGGATAATAATATATTTTCTTTATTCATTTCTATTTTTTTCAAGACTTATCACTTTTCTTTTAGCATTTTTCCCTGGTATAAAAGATTCACCGTCACTTATATAAGATACAGAAAGCAAAGGTCTTGATATATTTGAATTATTTGCATAAGAGCCGTGAATACAATTACCATTTAAAACTAATAAATCACCTTTATTAAAACTACAATCAACTTTTTCAAATTGTTTCAAATATTTCTCTGGTATTTTATTTCCAGGATTTGAATTTTTATTTTCTCTGTAAGAAATATGTGCTTCAGCATTAAACAAGCCTTTTTTATGAGATCCAGGATATATATAAAGCGATCCGTTATCTTTATTAGCATCTTTGAGAAAAAAATTTGTTGTTAAATATTGCGTGGTAAATCCATTTTTTAAAATAGAATTATTTTGTGGGTAAATGTTATCCTGATGAGGATTCCATGCTTGGCTTGCGTATCGTGTATTTGCTTCCTTAAAAAGCATTTGTGACATCAAGCCAACAATTTTACTGTCTTGTAATTCCTCTAAAATACTCACAGCAGTTTTGTTAGCCATAATTTCAAAAGTTGCTTGAGCTGTTTTTCTGCATTCCTCTACATGTTCAACTCTTTCTGATAAACTCAATCCGCTAACAATATTTTCTAAACTTTGAGCTACTAAAAAGTCAAACCTATCAGGATTCATTATTGCAGCAAAGTCACTATTTGCATGTTTTTTTATTTGCGAGAGATAATTATCACATTCATTTTCTGGCAAAACATCTTCGACTATTAAATAGCCGTTTTCCTTATAAAATGTATTTTGTTCTTTAGTAATCATTTATTCTGCCGTCTAAAATTAATTCTTCTTCATTTGATATCATTGAATCATATATTTTATTTACAACTACATTTACATCCATTGCATTTTCTCTTTCTGGCCAAGTTTTAATATTTGTAGGATAAACATCTAATATATTATAAGGATTATCTTCCATTTTTAAACTATTTGAAAATCCTCGCAAACCCCATTTACTAGCTGCATATAATGTTCTATTTTTTTTTGCCTCAATTCCTACCATTGAGTTTATATTAACTACATATTTTAAGTTGCCTGATAATTTGTTTATAATTTTTATTGGCGCAATCAAATTTACAACTATCATAGAATCTATTATGTCATCAGTTATTTTAGAAAATGATAAATTTGGACATATAATACCAGCATTGTTAATAAGAATTTTTACATTCTCACTTGAAGAATACTCGCATAAATTAGCTAAATCTTTTTCATTATTTAAATCTGCAATTATATATTCTGCTTTATTACCGCTTCTAATAATATTTATCTTTAAGGACTCAAGTTTTTCTTTATCTCTGCCATGCAATATTATTTCATGTCCCTTATTAGCAAAAAATTTTGCTAGATGCATTCCAAGACCACCACTTGATCCGGTAATTAATACTTTATTTAATGACATTATACTCCTCTTTTTTTCTGCATCTTTTTATCATAAGTAATATAATATTTTAAGATAGACACATAGTATTTTGTTATGCCTTAATTAATTATACTAATAATTTGATTAAATGTCAGATATATGCATTAATATTATAGAAAAACGATCTAATTATTTTTAATAAATGCACATAATTATCGCATAACTATTATGTTCATAAAGAAAAGTGAGTTTCTAAACAAATAAAAAATGTCAAAAGTATATTGGATTACAGGAATTTCGGGTGTTGGAAAAACAACATTTTCAAATATTCTTAAAAAAGAATTAGATAGGAGAAATATTAATAGCATTATAATTGACGGAGATCAAATAAGAAAAATATTAAAAAAACAAAACGAATTTTCTAAAGAAAGTAGGTTTGAAATTGCAATGATTTATTCAAGACTAGCAGAGCTGTTTTCTAAACAAAATATAACTGTAATAGTCTCAACCATTTCTTTAATCAAAGAAATTCATTCATGGAATAGAAAAAATTTAAATAACTATGTAGAAATATTAATAAAAAGAGATATGAATAAAATCTTAGAAAGTGATTCAAGAGATATTTATAATAAAAACAACGTAGTTGGCAAATCAATTGATGCTGAATACCCAAAACAGCCTGATTTTACAATAGAAAATATTAGTATAGATAAAATTGAAAGTTATATCAAAAATAATATATTATAAAGTTTAATTTAAAATAGAATTTGTAATTATAAACTCATCAATGCGAAAGTCATTATTTGAAATGTTTTTTAAATATTTTTTTTTCAAAAAATATTCGTAAAGATTATCACCTTTTGTATTTAAAACATTTAAACCTGCATTTTTTGATATATGAAAACCTGCTGCAACATCCCATAATTTTATATTTTCCTTCCTTATATAAACATCAGCTTGACTAAGTGCTACATAACAGAATTTTATTGAACTACTTACATGCATAAAGTCGTATGAAAAATTATATTTCGATAAAAAAGATTTTATTTCTATTATTTCTTTCTCTCTTTTTGTCGTGATAATTTTTATACGTTTATCCAGATTAGTTATAATTTTATTTTTAATTTGAGTTTTATTGATATTTCCATTATCTTTAGTAACTTTATAAGTATTATTAATATCTGCATACAACATCAATTCCAAATTTGGAGCATAAATTATACTAATGCATGGCGCTTGATCATAAATTAACGTGAGATTTATTGTATAAAAATCTTTTTTCTCAATAAATGAATTTGTTCCATCAATAGGATCAATGATAAAAAAATTATTACTTTGAATTGCTTGATTTTGATTTTTAAATTCATCCTCTTCTGATAAAACTTTTATTGTTGGAAATTTTTTTTTCAAGAACTTCCTAATATAGTCATTTATTTTAATATCAGCATCGCTGACTTTGGTTTTATCATTTTTTATATTGTATGGTATATCTGTCATAGCTTGATACTTCTTTGCTATTTCGCCAGACTCAAAAAACATATTAATAAAATCATCAATGTTAAATATCATATTCATTCTCATAAAGCATGATATCTTTAGGTGTATCAACTTCTCCCCAAACCTCACTATTTTGAACTACTTTAATCTTTATTTTTTCTTTTATAGCAATATTTAACAACTGTGTCATATCTAGGTTATCAAAATTAAATTTACACAATAGCTTATTTATTGTTTTCCAACCATCGCGTGTTATTTTTAATAACCCCATATACTGTCCCTGTATATTTTTTATTTCACCCGGTTTTTCGCCAATGCCTAGCAAAAAATTATTTTCATCAATTTTAAAAGTTTCCAAATCATCTAAAGGATTTTCAAATCTTTTAGTCCACAAATTTTTAAAATTAATATCATATGCTACAACTATGTCATTAGGATCACTAATTAAATCTTTTATAATTTTTTCACCAAAAAAAATATCTCCATATGAGATTATACTATCTCTTTTATTCAATATTTCTCTACTAGAATATAATGAAGACACCATATTTGTGTTTTCCCATTTATGGTTTTCAAAATATTTATTAATTCTATAATCTTGTATTTGATCCTTAAGATATCCTCTAACAATTGCTATTTTTGAGATTAAATTTATTGAATTGTATATATCTAGCTGTCTAGAAAGCAGTGATTTATCATTTATTTCAATTAAGCATTTTGGCATTGTATCTGTTAGATTTTTTAATCTTGAGCCACGGCCAGCCGCTAAGATAATAGCATTCATACAAAAAATTCCCCAAATAACTTAATGTCAAAATTATTAAATGGATCATTTCTTTCTGGATGCCACATTATACCTTTAATTTTATGTTCTTTATGTGATATAGATTTAATAATATTGTCTGATGAGCGTGAAGTAACCACTAAGTTATCAGCTGTATCTTCCGTTCCATAATTATGAAAACTATTAATAGTTATTTTATTATTTTGATAATTTATTTCAAATTTACTGTTAACATGTCCATTAATTTTTTTAAGTTTAATTTTAAAATATGATTGTATTTGTTGCATTCCTCTACACACTCCAATAAGAGGAATATTATTAGATAACGATTTAGATATTAATAATTTTTCTATTTCATCTCTTGGGCTTGCACCACCTAAGCTTGATATTAGGCCACCTCCAGTAAGTAAAATCCCTACATATTTTTCTTCATCCACGTATTGTTTAGCAAGATTAATATTATTTGGTATTAAAATAGGAATGAGATTGCACTTTTCAAGAAAATAAATCCATCTTATATCAAGACTATCTCGGTACTCATTTTCAAATAAATCTTCTCTTTGAGTGACAATGATTTTTTTCATAAGATATAATAATTTTTTTTAATTGATAATTATAATATTCTCTTCAATCGCATCAATTTTAATTTTTTTTGCATTAATTAATTTATCATACAATAAACCAACACCAATTACCGAAGGAATACCCAACTCAGCTGATCTTATAGCCATATGTGAATTTGATCCACCATATTTAGTTATAAACCCAGATATCTTATGTGAAAAAATCCAATCATAACCAGGATCTGCATTTTCAATCAAAACAACCTTATTTTTAATACTAGCACTTTTTTTATTATCTAAAACAATAACATCTGCGATAACACTTTTTTGTGTAATAAAATTTGGTTTTGATTCATTTTCATAATAAAAAAATATATCATTTGTGCTAGATATTAGATTAGGAAGATTAATTAATTTAGTATAACCAAATCTTTTTTTTCTTCTTTGAATTGATGCATTAATAATTTTTTTTGGATCACTTATAATGCTATTAAGTGACATTATTGACCCTATATGAGTGTATGAAGAATCATCTTCTGATATATCAAGTTTTCTTGAAATATCTTTATAAATATTTAATATTGAGCTAACGTTTTTTGTAAATATAAATTTTGAATATTCTCTAGCTTCTATTGCTTCCTTGATAAAAGTTATTAGTTCGTTTGCATTGATTCTTAATTTTGTTTTTTCTAAGAAACTGTCTAAATTTTTGATAGATTCTTTAGAAAATTTAAAATATTTTTTTTTATTATTTGTATTTTTTATTTCTTTAAATTTAAAATATGAATTATAATATTCGCTATAAGATTTAGATAAGATATCATATGTCCCAGGTCGTAAATGTCCATATTTTTTTAAAAATTGGTTTTTAGATAATTTATTAATGTCTGTTACCAATAGACCACTAATAGTATTTAAAGATTCTAAGAATAAATTATATTCAGTTTTACTTATAATATTTTTATTAACAAAAGATTTTAACATTTCTATAGCAATGAAACCTGCTCTTGCGAGACCAGCAAATGGTAGTGTTCCGTATCTTTTACAGTCCTCTATTAGCCAGTAAATTTTTCCGTAATCATCTAATTTACTATTCATTATTATTTGATACTTTTCTTCTAATATATCAATTTTTTTAATATCACTTTTCCATAAACCATTGTTTGTATCTATTATGTTGTTTGTTAGTGATAAAAGAGATTTCTTGATTTTTTTTATTTCTGTTTTAGTAAAATTAAAATCTTCAAGGATTTTTAATTTTTTATCTGTATCTAATGTGTAACATGAGTAAATTATTTCAAATTCTATTTTGTCATGAAGCTCAGGATTTTTTTCCAGTTTATTTAAATAATAATCAACTAATTTTTCTGCAATACCATCATCAAGAAGTTTTGGGATAAATGAGTTAAAGCTTACTCTTACATCAATATAAGGTATTCCTTCAAATTCAACTATAAGAGGAAAACTTCTAAGATTCTTATACCCATAATTATCTCTTTGGTACGCCCAAATTGAGTTTGTAATTAGTTCTCTATAAAGTGAAATAGATAAAGGTCTTGGCTTACTCCCAATTATCTCTGCAGGGTTCCAATCTGGCATTAGACCATAAATTGCTTTTTTCCCATATAAGTATGGTTGTCTTTTAAACCAACTGCTAACTCTTTTATTTATATTAACTAAAATATCGTAATGCTCACTATCTGAAATCTTTCTCAAATAGGAAATTACTAATGGTCTAACTTGGGTAAGGTATATTTTTCCAGATTTTGAAATAACATATTCAATATCTAATGCATCATTATCAAAAATTTCCTCAAGTTCTTTACTTAGATCAATTAATTTTCCTAAACTCCCCTTAATTTTTTTATTATGAAGCTTATGATAACAAAATAATTTATTTTTTTTACCAATCCCAGAAGTGATTGTGTCAGTTCTTCCACTAGTATCATCATAATTTATCTTTATATAAGGTGTATTATATTTTATATCTCTAGTAAATATAACACCTGAGCTTTTAACATTTTTAATGAATGGCTGAATGAAAACTTCATCCTCTGGGCTAAGATCATCATAACTATTAAAAATTTTTCTAACAGCAGTATTAATTTCATTTTCACCTTTAATATTTGAAACTGTTAAAAACTTTCCTGCTTTTGAGTGTATTTTTTGATCTTCTAATTTAGTTGAGCTTCTAGCTATCAATAATGAATCTTCCCATTTTTTATTTTTAATACTTCTCAATATAGTATTAGAATCTTTTTTATATTGCATATAAGTAATTACAACTTGATCTAAAACTTCTGCATTTTTTAGTTTTCCTTTTAGATTTAAAAGATTTCTTGATTTTGTTGAGAATATTATTTTTTTTGAAGTCTTCAAGTTACAAATATTATAAAAATTAGAATTATTTGTATGATATAATTTATTTTTTATAATAACAAATTAAATACATGAAAACTGACTGGGATTATTCCGAAAGAGCTGCTACTTATGACAAAAGAGCTGATTACTCAAATGAAGCTATCGATGACCTTCTAAATATTTTAGATTGCAAAGAAGATCACATAATTGCTGATATTGGCGCAGGCACAGGTAAACTATCTATACCGCTTCTTAAAAGAGGCTTTAGAGTTATCTGCGTAGAACCTAATGATAATATGAGAAAAATTGGAATTGATAATACCAAAAATTTCAAAGCTGAATGGATTGAAGGAACTGGTGAAAAAACTAATATAAACGACAGCTCAGTAAATCATGTTTTTTTTGGATCCTCATTTAATGTTATAAATCAAGAGCACGCATTAAAAGAAACAAAAAGAATTTTAAAAAATAAAGGATCATTTGCCTGCATGTGGAATCATAGGGATCTAAGTGATCCAGTTCAGAAAGAAATTGAAAAAATTATTAGAAAACATATACCAAACTATAATTATGGAACGAGAAGAGAAGATCCCACAGATGTAATAAGTAAAAGCAATATGTTTATTAAAGTAAAAAATATACAAAAACATTTTATTGTCAAAATGAAAACACAGGATATTATTTCTGCTTGGGAATCACATGAAACCTTAAGCAGGCAGGCAGGAAATAATTTTAAAAAAATCATATCAGATATTCATTCTTATTTAAAAAAGAGAGATTTTTATAATGTTCCATACACTACTAAAATATGGTATGCAAATTTATTATAACTAGTTAAGCTCAGTTATATTGATCTTCTCTTTTAAAAAAATTAGTTTATACCAAATTTTTAGCATTGTAATTCTCAATAAAAAATAATTTAACAAAATTCTTAATATAAAAAGTGGAAAAGAAAAAATAAAAATACTAATATCTATTAATTTAAAATTTATTTTAATTTTAACTTTTATAAGCTCATTTTCAGGTAATGTGTTATTAACGTGGTTTAATAGAATCCACTCAGATATTGCTAAAAAATGCCCAATTTTATCATAGGATTTGTTTTTAAAAACTTGCAAATGTAGAGGTGTTTTTTTATTTGAATAACACCTAAGCATCGCATAAATCCTGCACATAAACCTATTATAATTAAAGTCACACTTAAAAGGTAAAAAAATTAAAAAGGGTAAAATAAAGTACAGGTTAAATTTATCATATAGATTAAATTTATAATACTTAAAATATTCTAACTCATTTTTACATAATAATTTCAATCTAAAATTATCTATTATATTTATAAATTTATTTTGTTTTTGAGAAATAATTTTTTTTGATGTACCACTAGTTTTTAATGATTCTGCTCTATTATGCCAAAGCATACCCATAAAAGTTGATTTTGATAAAGCTGAATGATTTTTTATATTTATCCATAAGGTTATTTTTTTCATTACCTCTTCTCTTTTTAAGTGAATATCTTCGAGTCTTATATATTTTGTTTGAGTAATTGAATTATCAGCTAAGTATGGTGTTTTTCCATATACACGGTATTTTTTTTCTTCCCAATGCTCTCTAAGTTCTAAAATTATATTTGATACTGCGCATTGCATTAAACTTTTAAATAGAGAAAATTTTTGATGGTTTGAATTTATATGTTTTACTATTGAACCAATTGATTTTACTGGATTTCGAACAACATGTAAGATTTTTACTTCATTAAAATCATTACTTAAATATTCTGCATGTTTTTTTGTTTGGTCGTGTAATGGGAAGCATAGATATTTAATATTCTGTAAATCCTTTTCGTAGCATTGATTATAGGCAATATATATTCCTAATAAAAAGTCTTTTCTTTTTATTTCCTTAATATTTGAAAAATATTTATTAAGATTATTAAAAAAAACCTTTTCATCAACTTTTACGAGTTTGTCTTCATTTTCGCCCATATGTAGTAGACTATCATCACCACCTGCACATTTAGGGTCAAATAGCACTGGTAAGTTTTCTTTTATTATTTTTTCAATTAATTTAAAGTTTTTTTTACTATTTACTAAATATTTGTCCCATAAGTAATATATAGGTATGGGAAATAATAATGGCATTGAAATTATTTCAGGATGATCATCCATTAAACTATGAAGTAGAGTAGTTCCGCTGGGACCATAACATTGGATTGCTAAAACCTTATTTATTTTTGGCATCACTGTGAAATCCTGCAAGAGAAACTTTACTTAAATACATTATATCTCTTATCAATTACATCTTTATTCTCTAGAAACCAATTTATTGTTTCGTTAATTCCTGATTCAAGAGAAACAGTTGTTTCAAACCCATATTTTTTAGCTCTTTTTGTATCAAAAACTCTTTTCGCGTCACCAGTAGGTTTATCAGCAAGCCATTTTATTTTCTTTGAAAATCTTGTAGCAACAATATCAGCAATTTCTTTTATAGATATTCCTGACCCGCTTCCTAAATTTACAGGCTCTGTAACTTTATTTTTAACTAAATGTATCATTCCTAATGCAACGTCTCTACAATGTATAAAATCTCTTATTGCAGAGCCATCGCCCCAAACCTCTAATATATCACTATCATGTGCTTTCCTTATTAACGATGGAATAACCATTGCATTTTCAGGATTAAAATTATCATACGGGCCATAAACATTAGCAGCTCTTACAATTGAACATTTTCCTTTTCCAAACTGTTTTTCGTAAGCTTGGCATTGAAGTTCCCCCATTCTTTTTGCCCAACCACCATACCAGTCATTTTTAGAAGGTTGAGAATTCCATACATCATCTTCATATAAAACTTCAGCTGGCTCATAAACTCCAACAGTACTTGTGTATAGATACCATTTTACTTTAGCCAACATTGCAGCCTCAAGCATATTTGTATTAAATTGGAGCATGGGGCCCATTATATCTGCTGGTCTTTCTAAACAAACCTTTGGCGAACATTTAATACCAACTAAATTAAAAACATAGTCCATATCTTTGCAAACTTCTTTGCAATTATTAAAATCTTTTAAATCGATATTATGAAAAATAATTTTTTCTGACATGTTGATTGGTTGATTTAAGTCAGCAACATGCACCTTTGCACCATTTTCTAAAAGAATAGATACAAGCTGCCTACCAATCATTCCACTACCACCAGTTACTAATACATTTTTATCTTCAAACATATTTAATTATGAGTTTTGGTTAATTATAAATTTAACTTTTTCGACAATTGCTTCTGGAGACGGAGGCAAATTGTCGACGTCCGGATGAAAACCAGCAGTTCTATGCTCTAATCCAAATGTGTAAACTTTTTTACAAACATCAATCATCATATTATGAGCAATACTTGAAGCGGCACCTTCCTCATAATCATCATCAAGTACCATAGCTCCGTACTTACTTCCCGTTAAAGCTTTTTTCCATTCATCTTTAAACACAAATGGCTTTATCCATAACTGATGAATAATATTAATTTTATAACCTTCTTCTTCTAATTTTAATCTTGCCTTTTCTGCATCAAATCTTGTTATAGATATAGGAAACAAAGTAAAGTCAGCGTTCTCATAAATTATATCCTCAAGCTCTAATGTATTGTCATAACTTCTTCTATGCTCTGATATATAATATACATCATCATCTTTCATAAATTTATCATATGAATATTGATACTCTTTTGGTGTCATTGGTGCAATAATCTTACTGCCTGGCATTCTTTGAAATAAAGAATGATGAGAAGAGCCAGCTACAGGGCCAATAGCTCCTTCCATAGCTATACTTCGTATAAATATTGGACATGGTATATCCCATATCTCTTTACTTTTACAGGCATAGTTAACAATTATAGGTGCGTTATACCATTGAAAACCTTGGTATCGTACAACATAAATTGGTCTTATTCCTTTTAATCCTGCGCCAACAACAAAACCTCCATTTGCTACATCAGAAGTTGCAACTTCTACCATGCCATCATCTTCGTATAGTTCTGGTAATGTACCACCTACCCAGCCTACAGCTGTGAGACATTGCCCGAAGCACATACTCTTCTTTTCTAAAAGATGTATTCTAGTTATATCCTTTATTGTTTCTCTAACTGTTTTTTCCATGCACCTAATACCAATTTATTATTATATTCATCGATTTCTCTACCTTCTTTACCAAAAAAATTCATCTCTTCTTTATACCTATCAAAATTTTCTCCATCTGTTCCCGCTCCAGCATGCCAAAATTTTCTTACTGTATTTATATTTAATAAAATAGGTTCGTTAAATGAATTTTTCAAATGATCATATATTTCCATTGGATCGTCTTTGATATCATAACTTTTAACTTTCATACCTGTGGCAACATCATGCATCTCCCAATTTCTTCGAACTTTTTTTTCAGTTAAAATAGATAAATTATTATCCTCGACTATAAAAAGTATTGGGAGTTTTTTTGTTGAAGCCCATCCTATAGAGCTCAATGAATAATCTTCTTCAGCTGCAGAATCACCAACAAAAATTACAGTTGGAGTCTTGCTTGCAAAGCAAGCTCCTACACCAATTGGTACCTGATTACCCATTAAACCATCGTGTCCATAAATATTTTTTTCCTTACATTGTATTGATGCGGAACCGCCCATACCATTTGCACAACCAGACTTTCTTCCTAACATTTCATCTATCAGTGAATAAATATCACCTCCGAATGCTAAATAAGTTGAGTGTCCTCTATGTTGAATAAAGATATCCGGAGATATATTTAATTCTTGCATTTTTACTGCTATCGAGGAAGCTATAAATTCTTGCCCAGCTGAAAGATAAACAGGAAATTTTATAATTTTATCTTGTACTTTTTTATATAATTCATTTTCAAAGTTCCTGCATAAAGATGCTTTTTTGAAAATTTCTAATCTTATATTTTTCAAAGAATATCCTCTAAGTCGTTTAAGGTGTTATCCCAAGAACAAAATCTATAACCATTGTCATCAATATATATTTTAGCTCTTGGTTTTTCACTTGTTATTTCTTTAACATATTGTAAAACATTATATTTTTCTAACCACTCCTTTACTAATTCAGTGCCAGTTTTTCCATTAACTAATGGCCTATTACTTTTAGCTTTTGCGGTAAATATTATTATATTGTATTTTTGAGATAGAGTTTTTAATGCTTCTAAAGAACCAGGCAAAGGTTCACCATAACAAGTTCCGTCATACCAACCTTTTTCAAAATTGTGAATCACACCATCAAAATCAATTGCAATATTATTTAGTTCGTTTTCAAAGCCTGGTGGCACATGATCTGAGCTTGTAGAATTCATTTTTAATTATACTTCACCCTCTAACGGTTTAATTATCATAATAGTCGTTTTAGGATGAATATTACTAAATGTGTTAAGTAATCTTTTCACAATGTGAGCGGCGATTACATCTCCTGGACTTGCAACAAATATATTATCTTGATCGGTAATAATTCCACCATTAAGGAATATTATGTTTTCATAATCGTGAATTTTTAAAAATTTCTCTTTACTTTGAATACTTTCTACTAATATTTTGCAATTAGAAAAAATATAAGTATCTTTTTGATTTTCTTTAGGGTCTTTAAAAAAAATGCATTCTTTATCTTTTTCTTTTTCGGAAGACTTACCTTCGTAAGGCTTGGCTTCTCTGCCATATTTATCTTCTAATCTTACCAAATCATGTTTGATTTTAGGAGTTTCTATTTCAAAAATATTTGCACCGCCATCAGATAATGCTTTAGTTGAATGAAAAAGACCTTTTCTAATCATTATTTTTCTACCAGAGACCAATCGATTTATGTCATTAAAAAAAGAGACATCTACAGACCCATCTAAAACAATTAAACCAGTATCTTTTTTTGGATGACAATGAAATGATGTTTGATGATCTTTTTCAATATGCAAAAACCATAAACCTACATGTTCATTTTCATATGCGAGGTATTCATAACCCCAAGGTTTATTTACAACAACATTTTTATATTTTTTCTCTACAGAAACCATTATTTATTTTTTATTATAAACTTCGAATACTGCTTTCATCCATTGGCCCATCCATTTATAATGAGGACAACTAACAAGATTATCTGAAATTACTGCAGGTCCATCAACGTAGTTTGCACCAGAATTAGAAATATCATCCATTATACTATAATAACCTGACACATCTCTTCCCGAAGTAATTTTTGAAGATATTAATAATTGTGCTCCATGACAAATGCAAGCGATTGTTTTATTTTTCTCGTCCCATTCTTTAATAAATTTTAATGCACTCTTGTGTTGTCTTAGATATTCTAAAGCTTTAACTCCTCCAGGAATAATTAATAAATCATAATCATTCATATGCTTATCAAAAAGATTTTGGTCATCTAAATCATATACTGATTGTGTACATTCATTATAAGTCCCTAGTATGCCAAATATTCTTCCCAATTTGTTTGCCATAATATCAACTTCAAACCCTTCTTCCTGAACTCTGTAAAATGGATAAACTACCTCATGATCTTGATAACTTTCCCAAGTCAAAATAAGTGCCTTTTTAGTCATTTTGTCCCCTTTTTTTTTATCTAAAATTTCTATAAGTCATTGATAACTAACTATATCACAATATATTTATTTATTGGTATATAGTTTATCTGTAAATGCATTATACCTTTCAAATCCTTCATTTATATATTTGTTATACCAATTGATTGTATCTTCTATACCTTTGTCCAAGTTTATTCGCGGATGAATACCGAGTGATTGCGCGCGTTTTGTATTCATAATTCTTTTTGCATCACCCGAAGGTTTGCTTTCGTCCCATATTATTTGACAATCATCAGTCATTTTTCCCGCAATTGAAGTAGCAATTTCTTTTATTGTTACTCCATTACCACTGCCTAAATTTACTGGTTTATTATAACCAATTTCAACTACTTTTAACATGCCGTCAGCGACATCTTCAGAGTGTATAAAATCTCTTACAGGACTTCCGTCCCCCCAAACTGATAAAGGTCTCTCCCCAGAACAAGCTCTACTTATTAAGCTTGGTATTACCATAGCATTTTTGGAATCAAAATTATCAAATGGACCATAAACATTTGCAGGTCTTACGATAGAAATTTTATCCCATTTATATTGGATATCATATGCTTGAGCTTGCAGCTCGCCCATTCTTTTTGCCCAACCTGCAAAGCGATCATTTTCTGATGGAAAAGTAGACCATACATCATCCTCGTTAAAATATTCTGCAGGCTGATAAACACCAATACTACTTGTATACAAATATCTTGTTACTCCTGTCTGTCTAGCAGCTTCCATCATATTTATTGAGAATGTTATAGTTGGAATAAAAAAACTTGCAGGGTTTTCCATTGTCATTTTTGGAGATCCTTTTACCCCAATTAAATTAAAAACTATCTCTTGATTTTGACATACGCTTATACAATTATTAAAGTCTCTCAAATCCAAATTAACAAACTTAACAGCCGTATCTATATCTTTTGGTGAATCTAAAGAAACAACTGTTACCTTAGCACCTAAATTTACTAATTTATTAACTAATGGCCTTCCAATTAATCCCGTACCACCTGTCACCAGTACAGCTTTACCCTTATAAAAGTTTTCCATTTAATGGGTCCTCATTATGAACAACTTCTGCTCCTTTATATGTAATTTTAAAAGGTACATTTACGTAATTATTCATTTTATTTAAAAAATTTTCTTTTTCTCCATCTTTAAGTAAAAATATAATAAAACCTCCACCACCTGCACCTAATAATTTCCCACCTATTGCGCCATTTTTTATTCCAACATTATAAATATCATCAATATCCGGACTGGTTACTACATCAGCTAAATTTTTTTTAATTTTCCAAGATTCGTTTAACATTTTACCGAATGTATCGTAATCACTCTTTAGTAAAATATTGTAAGCTTCTGGGACCATTTTTTGTAATTCACTAAACCCTGATAAATTATTCTGCATGTTACTAACTTTTTTTTCTGCGATAGTTGTAGCACTTCTCGTTTTGCCAGTATAAACTAATACTAATCTTTCTCTAAATTCAGATATTTTATCTTCTGTTAAATTAACAGGCGAAACACTATAACTACCATCTTTTTCAATAGTTACATGATTAAAACCTCCGTATGAAGTTGCAATTTGATCCTGGATACCAACAGTCTCGTTTAATTTGTTTTTTTCAATATCATATGATAATTTCGCCAAATCATATGGGTTGATAATTTTTTTTTGTTCAGTATGAATTGCTAATAAAAGAGCAGCCGTAAATGCAGAACTTGAGCCCATTCCAGCTCCTCCAGGCAAATCTCCAATATAAGAAATATCTACACCTTTACTATGATAATTATAAAATTTCAAAGTTTCTCTCACAATAGGATGTTGAATTGAGTCAATAGAATTAACTTCTTCTGCCAATCTCCATAAAATTCTATATTTTTTCTCTTGGAACTTTGGCTTAATTCTTAGAGTGATATATGTGTAGTAATTAATAGATAATGATAAGAATCCTCCACCGAAATTAGAAAACCAAGATTCATAATCTGTGCCCCCTCCAAAAAAAGAAATTCTATATGGTGAGCGAGTAACTATCATATTATGATCCCATTATTATTATTATTGAGTAATTTAAATTATAACCATTTTTTTACAGACATTCTATATGATATTTCAGAAATAGGGCACTTAATAATATCAAACAACCAATAAAAATTTTTTAATTGGTAGCCATCTAGAAAAGTTTTATAAAAATTTTTAAAGTCTAGCTTATAAAAATAATAAACTAATAATAGACTCAAATTATGTGATTTAAAATCAATTAATTTATTTTTCTTATAAATAGATAAGTTTTCATTTAAAAGATATTTTTCTGCAATTGCTATATGTTCATACCTTATTTTAACTATATTTCTTCTGTTTCCTGTATGCGAGTTTTCATGTGTAGTCATTTTATATAAGATTTTTTCAATAACAAAATTTTTTTCGCCATTAAGAGCTAACCTAATCATAAACTCTCTATCGTTAGAAAAAAATATGGTGCCGTCATAAAATAGAAATTCATAGTTTCCATATTTATCAAATATTCTTGGACTATAAAAATGATTAAGTACATGTTTAAAAAATATATTATTTAAATTTAAATTAATATTTTTTTTGTCTTTTGACTCCATAATAATTTTTTTTGAGTATAAATCTTCTATTGATAACCCAAAAGAGAATATATTGCATGAAGAGTTATTAAGATATGCACTTGATAATTCGTTTAATGTATTGCTTTCTAAATAGTCATCTGCATATAAAAAACCAATTAGGTTACCAGTAGCAAGTTTAATTCCTTTATTAGATGCTTCAGCTCCACTTTTATCTTCTTCAGATATAAAAATATTTATTATATCCTGGTTTTTTTCAATAATTTCGACAGTTCCATCTGTTGACAAGGAATCAATTACTATGCATTCTAAATTTTTGTAATTTTGTTTTCTTATCGAGTCAAATGTTTTTTGTACTGTTGCTGCAGCATTCTTGACAGGAATAATTATAGATATTTTTGGTAAATACATTTTTTATCTTTTATTGTTTATTATTTTATTAATTTTCTTGATTTTATTTTTATCTCTAATTATTAATTCAATATATGATTTATTTGACATAAATTTCAGAACTTTAATTAAAAATTTATCTACAAAACTACAATAACACCATATCATGAAAATAATATTTTTAATTTTTGTATCTATAATATGATTTGGCGATCCTCTGTAATAAAAGAAATTAAGTCTTCTATATAAATTAGTGAAAATTACTTTTTTTCTATTAATTTTTATTTGGTTTAGTTTTTTATTTTCGGAAATTAAAGTTGCTAGCTTGTAGGCTTTATCATTTGCAATATCCTGCATACTGAAAGACATTAATTTAAAAAAAGCTTTATAGTAAATTCTTGTTCTTTGTATTCTTGTTGAAAATTCTAAGTTTTCTGAAACTTCCTCACCGCTATATTGAATTTCATTATCGATTATATCTCTATCAAAATCTTTACCATATTTCTTCAAATAATATGATATACATTCTTGAAAGCTATCTGGTCCAATACAAGGATTCCAAAGATTTACTGTTTGTAGCCATTCTTTTGTATAGAATGCATATGAATCAGGTTTATAACCACATTCCCACACATCGTTATATTCTGCATTTCGATAATTTGAACATCGTATACGAAATATATTATCTGTATAGGCATTCCTATAATTTAAAATTATATTATCCCAATTTGTTGTTAAAAATCTTATGTCATCTGAAACGCAACTTATAAATTTACAAGATAATGATGTTTTAGATAATAATATGTTTAAAGGTTTCCAGGCATCAGCAAAAGTTTTAATTAAATCTGTTTCTATATATCTGATTAAATTTGGATTTTCTTTATTTATTTGATTTATTTTATCTATCATTTTTTTATCATTTGTATCAATATTTACTAAAACTTCGATTACATCAATGTTATTCGTAGTTGTTATTAAAGATTTAATAAAATTATTAAAAGAAGAGGGTCTATTTGAATTAAGATGTATAGAAATTAATTTTTTTTCAAACATATATTTAAAAAATACTATCTTTTATATCATTAAGATGAGATTTAGCTTTTTCAGTATGTTCATTTGTAAAATGATTTGGGTAGATAATATTCATATTTTTTAAAGAATATTTTTTCCAACTATTTCCTTTTTTTTGCATACCCCAAAAACCTCCCCACGAGGATACCTCCCCAAAGCACTCGTTAACAGCAACAGTAACACCAGGATGATAATTTTTTTTTGTTTTTGGATCATTGATAAAATCCATATGTTTATTTTTAATTGCAAAACTTTTATCAATTTCAAATAATTGAAGATTCAAATCATCGCCACAAATAATTCCACCATCTTTTACTAACTCCAAAGACTTCTCGATATCGTTTTTTACAGGCTCATATGTATGATCTGCATCTATAAATATTACATCATATTTTTCTTTTTTTAAGTGAGAAAGTATATTTTGACTTTTCCCTCTAAAATGCTGTGTTATCATTTTATCTTTTAGGGTGCCAATATTATGTAGAAATGCATTATATGCAAAATTTGATTCTAATAATGCCTCCATCTCTAACGCGTAATTTTTATCATTATGTAATTCCATGTCAAAAAATGGCTCCCAGGCATCTATACAAGTAATTGAACTATTTTTATCACAATAAAGTGATACAGCCTGTCCCCAAGATAGTGTTGATGCGCCAAACCAAGAACCAATTTCTAGAATGTCTACACTATTATTTCTATTGTTTGCACTCAAATATTCAATTGTGCCAATCATGAATAAATGTCTTATTGGTGCGCTTAAAACTGCATTTTTATGATTTAAAAATGGCTTACTTTTATCCAAATTGTTAAGAATATTAATATCAGTCATAAATATTATCGAGTTAGATATCGACCTTTATTTTTTTTAACATTATCTCTCCAATAATTTAATAAATCTAATATTGTTTTTTCGTATGGTATTTCTGGCTCCCATCCTGTATGTTTTTTAAATTTTGAAGTATCTGGAATTTGAAGATCTGCATCTATTGGTCTTAATCTGTTTTTATCTACAACTACTTTAATTTCATTTTTTATTGGAGATAAATTAATTAAATCTTGCAATATTTTATCTATTTCACAAGAATAACTTCCTCCAATGTTATAATAGGAGCCTGATACTGGATTAATTGTTAAAAGCATATAATATGCTCGAACTGCATCCCTAACATCAGCAATGGTTCTCATTGATTTTAAATTACCAACTTTTATTATTGGTTTAATTATACCTTCTTCTGCAAGTGCTATTTGCTTAGCAAAAGTTGATTCAGCGAAGACATCTCCCCTTCTTGGCCCAGTATGAGTAAACATTCTGGTAGTCATTATTTTCATATCATAAGCTTCAGCGTAAAATCTACCAACAAGATCGGTTCCCACTTTAGATATTGCATATGGTGAAGCTGGATGAAAAGAACATTCTTCGTTAATAGGTGTTTTTTCTTTAGGAACTCTTCCAAAAACTTCTGAAGAGGCACAAACATGCACTAAAGATTTTTTTGAATAAATTTTAATTGCTTCAAGCAAAGTTGATGTCCCAGAAATATTAGTTTCATAAGTATCTAATGGTGCGTCAAAACTAGTTTTAGGGTAACTTTGTGCAGCTAGATGAAATGTATAATCTGGCACAATCTCAGAAACTACTTTATTTATCGATTGAGGATCTCTCAAATCACCATAATGTAAAAATACTCTATTTTCATTATTTATATTCTCGATTAAATTTTCAATATTATCTAAAGGGCTTCTCCAGCGAATAAGGCCATGTATTTCCCAATCTGTATTATTTAGCAAAAAATCTGCTAAATGAGATCCAACCATTCCTGTTATACCTGTAATAAAAGCTTTCAAAATATTTTATCCCCCAGAACTTTATATAAAATTTTGATGTATCTTATTCAATTAAAATGTTTTTATTATTAAATTAAAATTAAATATTTGTTATCTATTATCTATTATTATGTCAGAAATAGAAAATTTTTTACTTAATATATTTTATATTTTATTAAAACGGGCCTTTAAATGAGAGAATTTCTTGTTGATCAACTTCAGGGGGGTTCCAGTTTTTGTCACCACCGCATAAAATATTTGCTTCTTTAGCAATAATCTGCGGATTTGGATAAAAATCTTTTTCTAATGAGGGTGTTGTAGGACAAGGGGTTTCAGCAAAACCCACTCTTTTAGATTTAATATTATTACAGTTTATAGCTATATCTGAAATAATTTCAGATGAAAATCCACATGTTAACCATCCATTATCAACAACAAGCAGCTTACCAGTTTTTTTTGCAGATTCTCTTAACAAAACGTAATCTAATGGCGAAAGACTTATAGGATCTATTACTTCTGCAGAAACACCAACCTGTTTTAACAAATCAGCAGCTCTCAATGAATCCTCAACTGTGTGACTAACGCCTATAATTGTTACATCGGATCCTTCTTTTAAAATTCTTCCCTTGCCAAATGGTATTTCATAAGTTTTTGACGGAACGTAACCTGCATTTTTATATAACATTCTGTGTTCAACGAAAATGACTGGATTATTATCTCTTATACTTGATATTAATGCGCCCTTTGCATCGTGAGGTGTTGTTGGAGCAATAACTTTTATGCCCGGGATATGCATAAAATAAGATAAAAGTGATTGACTGTGTTGAGCACCTTGTCCCCAACTTCTTCCAATTGCCGCTCTTACAACAATTGGTACAGTATGTTCACCAGCAGATATGTATCTCATTTTTGCTGCCATATTTACTAACTGGTTCATGCATAACAATAAAAAATCCATTCTCTGGTGTACGTATATAGGTCTTAAGCCTGCAAGTGCTGCTCCTATTCCAATCCCAGTTAAACTATCCTCTGACAAAGGAACATCAAAACTTCTATGAGAACCATAATCTAAATGTAAATCTTTGCAAGTTCCATAGTGTCCTTTAGGATCATCCACACCGAGACCATAAACAAAAACATTTTCATCTCTTTTCATTTCTTGATTTGTAGCCTGATAAATAGCTTCACCATAATTAATTAGCTTTTTATCTAAAATTTTATCCGTAGACATTTTCATTTAATTCCTGTGTTTTTGGAAAATCACTATTTTCAGCAAAATTAATTGCCTGATCAATTTGGCTATTTACTTTTATTTTTATTTCTTTAATTTTTTCTTTTGTAAGCTGACTTTCTAGATTTTTTAAATCATCTGTTTCAATTGCCTTTAGTATTTCTTTATAATCTCTATAATTTAATTCTTCTGCTGTACCAACGCCAACATGATCTCTCCATCTTGTTGTTTCAAACTCAATTAAATGAGGTTCTGATTTTTTATATATTTCATTAATACTATTTTTTGTTATATTAAAACAATCTTCTGTCGATGTTCCATCATATTTTTTTGCATTCACACCAAATGAATTTGCTCTTGCAATTATTGGATTATTAATAGATCTTTTATCTTGATGTGTATATATAGCATACTTATTATTTTCACAAATAAAAATAATTGGCAACTGATGAAGACTTGCAAAATTTAATGATTCCCAAAATACACCTTCATCCGTGGCGCCATCTCCGTGATAACAAATGACAATATTGTTTTTATTTTTGTATTTTAAAGCATATGCGTAGCCTACAGCATTTGGAACTGAGGTAGCAACAATAGCAGATGTTGGCATAAATTTTGTACTCAAGTCATTTAAATGCATTGAGCCGCCTTTTCCTCGGGCAGTTCCCCTGCTTTTTCCATATAATTCAGCCCACATCTTATCAAAATTAGCTTCTCTGGCAATATAATGAGCATGACCTCTATAATTACTAAAAATTATATCGTTTTTATCAATAGCCATACTTACTCCAACGGCAATTGATTCTTGACCTATTGACAAATGAACAGGGCTTTTAATTTTATCTGTTTCATATAAATCTATTATTTTTTCTTCACTTCTTCTAATTAGCAAAAATAAATAATAAGCTTTTTCAATATCAAATTTATTAATCATCATACAGACTCTTTTGAAAAATAATGCCCTGGTAAAAATGGCATTTTTCTTCTTCCAGTAGTAACATATTTTCTAGAATAATTGTTAATTTCATTTTCAAGAATAATTCTTATATCCATACTAATTCTTGTATCCTTTGTATCATTGTACTGAGTACAATGCAAACACCTAGGATCAAAAATCACAAATTCACCATAATTCATCTCTAGAGGTTTTGACTTACTTCTAATATGTTGTATTAAAGATTTATTATATTGAACGTCTTTTGCAAATAGCTCAAAATCATAATTATATGAACTTATTATTTTTACACTATCATCATATGGAGTGAGTCTCATACTATTTGAAGAGTAAACTTTTGTAAAAGGCATCCATATATTAAATTCAAATGGAGGATGTCCTAACATAATATCAGTATGGTATCTATCATTCCAATTATAACCCTTTTGTTTTGGAAAATGAAAACGAAAAGTTGGAACTATTTGGTAGTGGATTTTTTTTTCGAATAATTTTGATACTTCTTGTTTTATAAAGTTTACATAATTTTTTTTTAAAGTTTTAGAGGTTTCATAAAAACTTATTGATATATTATTTTGTTCTGATTCATCTAAATCTTTATTTTCTGAATTTAAACATAAATGTAATTTTTCAAGCTGATAATTATATTTTGAAAACTGATTTTCAGAGACTAATTCTTTTTCTAGCAATTCTTGAACAATAGAGTTTTTAAAATTAATGTTTTTTGTATTATATTCTCCGTGATATTTCCAATTAGAAAAAATACTTTGAATTAGACTTGGATGATTATAATCATTTAAAAAAAATTTATAATCCTCTTTGGATTTAAATTTTATTGTTTTCCCCATGTGGCCTTTATTTTCTAACATAAATTAATTTCTTAATAAATTAAATGATTTTCTTTTTGCATAATTTCCTGCTCTGAAATCAGCTCCCTCTTTTATATATGTACATAATAATGCGTTTCTATCTAAAGAGGAATTATTATCATTTGACGCATGAACTAACCAACTATGGATCATTATAACGCTACCTTTAGGAATTTCAGGACTTATCATCTCATACTTATCTGGTATAACTGTTTTCATCTTTCTTGCATTAGGATCTTGGTTTTTATATTCAATCTCCTCATTATCAATTAATTTTAACTGTTCTTCCTTATGAGTTTTTGGCCAAATTTTTAATCCTCCATTAAAACTATTTACATTTGTTAAAGCAACCCAAGCTGATATAAAAGAGTTTTGTTCAGCTTTAACATAAGTATTGTCTTGATGAGGACTAAATCCTTTAGTCCCAGGAGGCATAAAAAAATATTCTGTTTGAAGACCGCTTGCTTTTCCATTAAATATTGTTTCAATAAAATTTAATATCTTGTTATGCGACATTAGCTCTAAAACCTTAGAAGAAGATTTATGAATATTCATTATGGGAATAAAATCTTCTTTAAAGTTTATATTATGAGCTAAATCAATAATTTCATCACAATATGTTTCACTAAAAACATTATCAATTATTTGATAGCCGTTTTCTATAAAAAAATTAGTATCATTCAAAGAAATTCTCCTTTAAAACTTCGTTTAAATTATTTTGCCCATCGTAGAGAAAGCTTTTAATATTAAAATTTGACGCACATTTTATATCAACGCTACTATCTCCAATCATATACATATTTTTCTTTAATAAAAACCATTCATCTTTAATATTCTCTAACATGCCAGTATTAGGCTTTCTATTAATACTGTCTTTTCTAAATTTTTCAATTACGCCATCTACATGGTATGGGCAAAAATAAAACTTATCAATATGCGCGCCAATTTTTCTTAATTGATTTTGCATTTCATTATGAAATATAAACATGTCGGACTCAGAATACTTTGCTCTTGCAATACCAGATTGATTTGTAGCAACAAAAACAAGGTAATTGTTATCGTTTAAATATTTTATTAATTCTTTTGCTCCTTTTTTCCATTTTAAATCTTCAATTTTATAAGTATATCCATTATCAATATTCAGAGTTCCGTCTCTATCAAAAATAACTGCTTTTTTATTCGCGCTCCACGTTCTATTTTTCGCCTCTATAAGAGATTCTGGTGTTCCAATATCAATAAAATAACCTTTAATTTTTGCACCGCCTAATTCTCCTAATTCCAATAGTTTAGGAAAGATTTCTTTTTCCAACGATATAAAATTTTTCTTATAATTTTTAAATATTTCTTTTTTTAAAAGATATATACCAGCATTGATTAGTTTTGAGCTTGAAGAAATATTTTTTTCATTAAAATCGGTTATTTTTTCACCATCAATTTCTATTGAACCATATCTTGCAGGGTCACTTACTTCTGTAAGGCCAATGATAGCTTTGAATTTATTTTTTAAAAGAGGATTTAATGATATCCAGTTACCTTCAATTATCGAATCGCCATTAATACAATAGAAGGTTTCTTCTAAGTGATCAAAAGCGTTAACAATTGCACCGCCGGTCCCAAGTGGTGATTCTTCAATAATAATTTTTACTTTACATTGTTTGTTTTCATAATTTTTGAAATAGTCAATAACCACATGATTTGCGTGAGATGCTAAGAGCAAAATTTCTTCAAAGCCAAATCTTTGTACCATTTCAATCAGATACATTAAAAAAGGCTTTTCATTAATTTCTAACATAGGTTTTGGATAATTTTTAGCTATATCTCCAAGTCTACTGCCCTTACCACCAACTAAAATTACACATTGACTCATTGTTATTCACCTTTAATAATTAATGATTTGGATTGATCAGCATCATCATACGCAAGATAGGATTTTTGTCGAAAATGTAATTTATATCGACCAAATTGAAATCTTAGAAAATCTAAAAACTCCCAAAATATTATTAAAAATAAAATAGCTGCAAGCAACCAATAGGTAATATATATGAATAAACGTAAATAAAATAAAATAAACGAAAATAAATTTTTTAATATGTAAATTAATAGTCTAAAAATATTCATTATTTTAGTATATATATTCCATCCAAAATAATTTTTTTTTATTTCTCTTTTTCGATATGTATATTTTTTTAAAAAAATAAATAATTTGATATTTTTATAATCATAATAAAAAAACTTATAATGTAATTTATCTTCAAATTTAATTAATGATTTCAAGACTGTATTATCTTGTTTTCCATCATTTTCTTTCAATAATAATTTTTTAGTAGTAAGAAAATACAATGTGTATATTATTGATAAAATTTTATTTTGGTGGTAACCGGTATTATATTTGAAAAAATCATATCTAGAAATGTTATAAAAAAATAATTTTAAATATGATATTCGTTTTGATAGATGAAGTCTATTTTTAGAATTATTATTTTTATTATAAAAAGTTAATATATACTTATTATTATATTCTTTAATATTATGTTCTATATGATTTATTTTTTTTAGTTGATTTTTTATAATTTCTATCTGTATTTTTCTAGCTCTCTGAAAATAATTAGTTTGATTTTTATAAGTAAATATATTTAACCATAATAAATGATTAATATTTTTTCTTTTAACTAATTGCTTTTTAGTTAGACCAATATTTGTTCCCTGACCCATAAATGTTATGTCATTTACTACTTTATCTCTTAGAAATTGTGTATGTCTTGGATAATTTAACTTTGATAAATAATAAGAAACAATTTGTTGCCCATTATCAGGGCCAAAACATGGTGAAAAATTTTTTTGTATGGATAAGTATTTTCTTGAATATATTGCTGTTGTATCTGGCGCATAAGCACATTCCCATAAATCGTGGTAATTTCTATTTCTATATACAGAAGTTCTTAATCTAAAAATATTATCATCTTCGAAACTTATATACTTTTCTAAATTATTATCCCAACCCTTTTGATTAACATACATTTCATCTGAAATATTCATAACAAATTTTGAATACTTAGATGAAACTTTAAAAAGAAAGTTTATCCATTGCCAAAGATCAATAAAACCCCTGCCTCTTGGTGAGGATAAAATTATAAAATTAAATTCAAATTTCGATATTTCTTTCAAAAAACTATCTACAAAAGTAGTATCGTCATTATCAATTTTTATACAGAATTGTATTTTTTCTGGGTGAGCTGTTTTTTCAAGAAATTTCTTAAGGATTGAGACAGTTTTCTCAATATTATTTGTATTGAACAAAATAGATATTAAATAATTCTTAAAATCTGACCTTATAGTGGAATCACCATATAAGTGACTGGTAAATTTTTTTTCTTTACTTGATTTTATATACTTTATACAGTCTTTTGAAGGATCCACTATATGATTTAAATCAAGATCTTTTTTTTGCTTTATAAAATTCATCTCAAATGATATGTGTCTTTATAAAAATTAATTACTTCTTTTGGTGCTCCAGATAAAATAATCTCTCCATTCTTCATTAATATTGCTTTATTACAAATATTTTGAAGTAAATCCATGTCATGAGAAGCAAAAACTAAAATTGAGGAGTTATCCATCATTTCTAAAACCTTTGTTTTACTTTTTTCTGAAAACTCAATATCTCCAGTTGAAAAAAACTCATCTATTAATAATATGCCAGGCGTGCTTGCAATCGCTGATGAAAAAGCTAACCTTGCTTGCATTCCGCTTGAGTATGTTCTTAATGGCATATCTAAAAATTCACCTAACCCACTAAATTCAGCGATATCAGGAAGTAATTTGTCAATTTCATTCTTAGTGTGGCCTCTTATGATATTCGAAAGAATTATATTTTCATATCCTGTGGCGTCTAATTCAAAGCCAAAACCTATATCTAGCATACAACTTAACTCACCTCTAGAGCTTACCTCTCCAGAAGTTGGAAAGTAAATACCTGCAATTAATTTAAGTAATGTCGTTTTTCCTGATCCATTTGGACCAAGTATTGCAAGCTTATCGCCATGATTAAGGTTAAGATTTATATTTTTTAACCCTTCAATCACTCGCGCTCCAGAAATATCCTCTTTTGACCTTGATACAACTTTACTTCCAATGTCACGTATTTTATTTCTAATTGATAAAGATTGAGCATCATATATCGGAAAATTTAGGTATACATCTTTCGCAATAATCTCTGATTTCATAATTACACCCAAAAAACAATTCTTTTATTTTTCTTTGAATATAATATTAAAAAAAATAATAATTGAAAAATAGTTATTACCAATGCTCCGATCCATATGTATATATCAAAATCTAATCCAATTAAATCATTTCTCAAAATACCAACAAAATATGTAAATGGATTAATATATACGTAAGATGAGTAGGCGCCAAGCATTTCAGGTTTCCATAAAACTGGGGTCAACAGGAGCATTGGCGGCATTAAGGATTTAATTAATGGATCTATATCTCTATATCTTGCAGCAAGCATACCAATATTTGAACTAAATAAAATAGAGTTTATAAAAACTATAAGTAGACCTAAAGGCAATGAAAATAAAACAATTAGATCAATTTTATGATTAACAAATAATGAAATCAAAATTATTAAGGGAATGTGATGCAAAAAAAGTAGGAAACTAGAAAAACAATGTCTAAATACATAAAATAATGGATTGTTTGGATAAGCCTTAATATATTGTGCTGCATCTGAAAATACCTCAGGTGCATCAATTATTTGCTGACTAATCCACATCCAAATAATAAATCCAGAAAATAAATATGTTAAATATGATTTCCAATCTAGACTAAAAATTGTACTCCACAAAAAGCACATTGCTGTTGCTGATATAGCAATACCTAGCACGACCCACCATGGACCCAAAAAGGTTCTTCTATATTTTAATTTTAAATCAAAATAAGATAAATATGACCAAGAGTAATAATTTTTAATAGAAAAGATAAAATCCTTTACTGCTAAGTTATTTTTAAAAAAGTTCATTATTTTTATTTTTCAATCTTAAATTTTTTTTGATATAAAAGACTTATAATTATTACTAAAAATAATCCTAGCATATTATCGTAAAAAGCGCTGTTAAAAGTTGAAGAAATAATCACCAATACTGAAACTCCAATAGATAACACCCCGGATGATTCTTTAATTAAATATAGCATGAATAGTAAAAATAATATTAAACCCGGTAATCCTAATTGCGAGGATATGCTTATAAATTCATTATGTGGATTACTTGTAACAAAATATTGCTTATCTACAATTTGAGAATTATGCAGATATTTTTCAGTAGTAACTTTATAAGATCCTACTCCATATCCATAAAATGGGCTATCTATGAGATTATTTAAACCAATCTTAGCCCAGGTTAACCTTAAGCCTAAAGAAGATTTGTAATTATTATTTTCAATAAGTTTAACGTCACTAGCTATATTACCAACTCTTTTTTCAAAATTACTTGCATATTGGGTAAACATAAATGAAATAAAAATCAATAAAAAACAAATTCTAATTTTATTGTTAGTAATAATTTTATAAAAAGATATTAATGTTAAGCATAAAATTATTATATAAGCAGCTCTTGAATCATTTAAAAATAAAACATTTATAAAAGATAAAAAAGATAATATATAATAAATAAAACTATTTTTTTTTGTTGCTAAATACAGGCATAAGAATGAATAAAAAGATAAAATAGTTCCTTGAATAATATAATTTTGAAAAATTGATGCTCTAGTTATTATTATTTTTTCTTGTACATTAGCTAAATTTATATATTTTAAAAAATCATAAAAATAACTAAAATCAAAAAAATTATAATATTTTATGTATGATAAAAAAAGAATTATTGAGCAACCATATATAAAAAATTCCATAATAATTTTTTCATTTTTTTGCACATTAATTAAATAATATAGAATAGGAATATAAAGTAGTTTTACATATTTTTTCAGTAAACTTAATATATCAGCTGTTTCTGCCACACTATATAGTGATGAACATAAGAGAAAAGTAAATAATAAATAAATAAATTTAAAAAATTGTTTATCAAAAAGTATTTGAAAATTAGAATTTCTAATACAATGTTGTAATGCATATAAAACAGATGCAAATAAAAATATGTTTGTAAGTGCTGAAGATATTAACAATGAAAATGCAGCAACTGGTAGTGCATACATGAATATAATGTTAATTTGATTTAATTTAATAAACATAAATTACTACCAAATTTAAAAAAATTTTCTTACAATTATATTTTGCTCTCTTCCTGGTCCATTAGAAATTATATCTATCGGAACATCTAAATATTTTTGAATATCCTCAATATATTTCCTTGCATTTTCTGGCAAATCATCATATTTTTTAACTTTGGAAATATTTTCTTTCCAGCCTTTGTATTCTTTATATATTGGTTTATTATTTTTATATTCTATACATATTTTAATAGTTTCAAATTCATCTAAGACATCAAGTTTTGTCAAACAAATACCTGAATAACCATTTATAATTATTGATCTTTTTAATGCAACCAAATCTAACCATCCACATCTTCTTTGCCTTCCGGTTGTTGCTCCATACTCATGTCCTCGATCCGAGAGGAGTTTGCCATTTATGTCAAATAATTCCGTCATAAATGGGCCAGAACCAACTCTAGTGGTATATGCTTTCACAATTGCAAGTGTATAGTCTAATCTTTTTGGAGATACCCCTGATCCTGTAAAAATACCTCCAACTGTTGTATTAGACGATGTAACAAAAGGATATGTTCCATGATCAATATCAAGTAAAGTTCCTTGCGCACCTTCAAATACAATTCTTTTATTTTGTGAGAATAAAGATTCAATATAGTTTGGGACATCAATAATATAGTCTTTATATGAATTATATTGATTATTAAGCTGATCAAACATCTGCAATGCATCAAAAGTATCGCTCTTATAATAATTTTTTAAAATATAATTATGATAATCAAGCAGTTCTTCGATTTTTTCTAATAATGTTTCAGAATTAGAAATATCTCCTAATCTAATACCTCTTCTTGAAATTTTATCTTCGTAAGCTGGTCCAATACCTCTCCCAGTTGTGCCAATTTTTGCTTTACCTTTTTTAAGCTCTCTAGCTTTATCTAAAGCTATATGGACGGGTAAGATTAAAGGACAGTTATCTGACATTAATAATCGTCCTTCAATATTAATTTTATTTGTTTTTAAAATATTTATTTCTTCTGATAGCGCATCTAATGATAATACTACTCCATTACCAATTATACACTTAACGTCTTTATGTAATATCCCAGAAGGGATTAAATGAAGAATTGTAGTTTCATTATCTACAACTAAAGTATGGCCAGCGTTATGGCCGCCTTGAAATCTGACAACAGCATCACAATTTTTTGTAAGTAAATCTACAATTTTACCTTTACCCTCATCACCCCATTGGGCCCCTAAAATAGCAATGCTTCTGTTCATGTTAATCCTCAGCCACCCATTTTCCAGATTTATATGATATTTTATTTTTAAATTTTTGATTATTCATTAAATATCTAACATCAGCACTAAAACCAATACCCTGCTTTCCATCGCAATCATATCGACCTCCAATAGCTACTTCGTCGCTAACGTTTTCAATATAGGCACAAAAAATAACATCATTTTCATAATCAAATCCTTGTAACTCACAAAAATCATATTTTATTTCAACATCTTGATGAATCTTGCTTATGCTTCTACAAAGTTCAATAATATAATTTATATCGTCAGCAATATTATTATCAAAAACATTTAATATTTCAGAATGAGTTTTTATATTATCAACATGACCATGCATTTTAGGAAAATCGCTTAAGCAGTTTTTTATATCATTATCTATATCAAGTGAAGTTAAATATTTTTTAATTTCTGAACTTGATTTACTTTTTATTAAGCTTTTTATTTTTTTTTCTTTTTCGTTATCAAGATTAATATTAGAAATTAATTTTTTAAAAATTCCAACATGGCCTATATCAAGAAAAATTTTTTTCGTAGTAAATTTTTTTACAACGTCAATCATTAGATTGACAATTTCTATATCATTATTTATATCAAAATTTCCTATTAGTTCTGCACCAGCCTGTATAGGTACTCTAGATTTTTTTGATTCGCTATTTTTAGCACGCACAACATTATCAAAGTAACAATATCTATTTATCTTTTCGTTAAAATTATACGTTGAGCATATTCTGGATATTTGTGATGTTATATCTGCTCTTAATGCCAATTGTTTACCAGTTTCTTGATCTGTAAATTTAATTGTCTGAAGGTCTAAATCTTCGCTAATATTATTTAATAATGAATCAGAATATTCTATTAAGGGAGGTATAACTAACCCATAACCATATTGGAAAAAAGTATCTATGACTTCTCTTCTTTTTATTTCGAGCCAGTAAGCTTGCTCAGGCAAGATATCATCTATACCATCCGGTAATATCCACTTTGTGCTTGTCATATTTTTATTATTTTTTTAGATTTATTATTATTATTTGACCTATTTAACATCTTTAAAATATTTAAAAAAGTCAGAATCTGGATCAATCACTAACATATCAGACTTGTTTTTAAACGAATTAATATATGCTTTTAAGCTTCTAGTAAAAGCATAGAACTCAGGATCCTGACCGTAAGCATTTGCATAAATTGCTGTTGATTTAGCATCACCAGAACCACGTTCTTGTTCTGATGTTCTATATGCTTCAGCTATTATAACAGTCCTTTTTTTATCAGCTTGCGCTCTTATGTTTTCAGCAGTTTCTTTTCCCCTTGCTCGAAAATCCTTAGCTGTTCTGCTTCTTTCAGCTCTCATACGTTGGTATACAGACTCACTAACATCACCGGGAAGCTCTATCCTACTAATTCTAACATCTACAAGTTCTATACCAAGTTCAGATGCATCTAATTGTGCTTTTGTTTCAAGCTCTTGCATTATTTCTTCTCTCTCTCCTGAGATTGCTTGTTGTATTGTTCTGATACCAAATTGGTTCTTCAATTCATCTTTTACAATTTGAGTAATTCGCCCTTCAGCTCTTGCTCTGTCACCCAATGTGGACTTGTAATAAGACTTCACATTTGCAATTCTCCATTTTACAAAAAAGTCTACTGACATATTCTTTTTTTCGCTTGTTAAAAATAGCTCAGGTTTAGCATCCATAGTTAAGATTCTTGCATCAAATTTTCTAACATTATTAACTAAAGGCAGCTTGAAATGTAAACCCGGCTTTAAATCATCTCTTTTAATTTCACCTAATTGGAAAACCATTGCCCTTTGAGTTTCTTTAACAAAAAAAGTCGTTGAACTAATTATCAAGAATAATCCACCAATAAAAAATAGTAATTTTGTATTCATTATCTTCCCTCTCTAATATTATTTGTTTCTTTCTCAATAAATTCATTATCAAGGTTTTCTTGTCCATCTATATTTTGAATTTCAGGCGATGAAATAATTTTGTCTAATGGTAATAACATTAGGTTATTCCCAGCTTTGATATCAATCATCAATTTTGAACTATTTGATAATACTGATTCTAGAGAATCCATATACAAACGTTTTCTTGTAACTTCTGGCGCACGTTTATACTCTTTTAAAAGCTTTAAAAATCTATCAGCATCACCTTCAGCATTTGCTATAACTCTCTCTTTATAAGCAAGCGCGTCTTGTATCATACGTGCAGCTTCTCCTCGTGCTTGAGGAACAATTTCATTTGCGTATGCTTGTGCGTCATTTTTATAACGCTCCATATCTTCTCTTGCTTTTGTTGCATCCTGAAATGCATCTTGCACAGCGTCAGGTGGCTGTGAGTCCTGAAGGTTAACTGTTGTAACTTGTATTCCTGCTTGATAACTATCTAAAACTTGCTGCATCAGTTGCTCGGTTATATTGGAAATTTCTGTTCTTCCTTCTCTAAGAATGTAGTCCATTTTATTTTTTCCAACAACATCTCTAATAGCTGAATCTAAAACTCCACAAATTGTACTTCTGCTTCCAAACCTACAAGTTCTATCACCTGGGATATCGGGATTTTCAACATTAAATAAATAGTCTTCAGCATTTTTAATTCGATACTGTACTGAAAAAGCTAGCTCAACTATGTTTTCATCTTGTGTAAGCATTGTTGTTCTTTTTTCCACACTTCTTATGCCAGTAAAGTTTATAGTTTCGTGAGATTCAATTGGTCTTGGTAAATGCCATCCGGGACCAGGCATAGCCGTTCTTTGATACTCACCAAATCTTAGTATTACAGCTCTCTCATTTTCACTTACAATATAAAACCCAGTTGCTGACCAAATTATTGAAGCAATAATCAACAAAGACGCGATAGAGGTGCTTTTCTTGCCGCCGCCGCCGCTATTTGATTTTTTCGACCCCAATAATCCACCAAATGATGACATAAATTTATTTATAGCAGCATCTAAATCAGGAGGAGACTGCCTTCTGTCTCTTTCCCAAGGATCTTTATCATTGTTTGACTGATTCCACGGCATATTTTTAACTCTCCATTTATATTAATTTAATAATTTATTATAACAATATTTTATAAAATATATTATCCAGTTTTATAAATTTCTTGTGTATTTTTTATATTTTTCTTGTCTTTATCAGCAAGTACGCCCTTTTTGTATAGATATTTTACAAAGCTTTGATTTGCCATAAATTTAATCATATTATGCCCTGATTTTGTAAAGACATCATCTACAACATTACATTTTTCATATATTAAAGATCTGATTTCTCCCTGGGTATTAGATAGTTCAACTTGAAAGAACTTATGGTTCTCAAATAGTTTTTCAAAAATAATTTTTTTTAAACTATCTATACCATATCCTGTCTTTGCAGAAATATAACAAAAACAATTTTTTTGAAGATGGTGAAAATTCTCAGGATTGTAATTTTGATCTATTTTATTAAATACCAAAATTTGAGGGATATTTTCAGAATTTATACTTTCTAAGACGTTATCAACTTCTTTGATATATGATAAAAAATTATCGTCACTTAAATCTATAACATGGAGCAGTAAGTCACTTTCAGATACCTCTGATAAAGTTGATTTAAATGATTCAATCAAATGATGAGGTAATTCTCTAATAAAACCAACTGTGTCACTAATTATCGCGTTTTTATTATTACCTATTTCTAATTTTCGATGTATAGGATCTAGAGTTGCAAACAACTTATCTTCAGCTAAAGTATTATTTTTTGTAAGCAAATTGAATAGAGTCGATTTTCCTGCGTTTGTATAACCGACAATACTTATTCTATGAATATTATTTTTTAATCTTAGGTTACGACTCAATTGTCTTTGATTAGTTACTTTTATGAGTCTTTTATTAATAGTTTTTATCCTTGCTCTGATTAATCTACGGTCAGTCTCTAACTGAGTCTCACCTGGGCCTCTCAGCCCAATTCCGCCTTTTTGTCTTTCTAGATGACTCCATCCTCGAACCAGTCTTGTGGACAAATAATTTAATTGAGCCAATTCAACTTGTAGTTTTCCTTCGTGAGAAAAAGCTCTTTGTGAAAAAATATCTAAAATTAAGCCAGTTCTATCAAGTACTCTAGACTTCAAATGCAATTCTAAATTTCTCTCTTGACTTGGGCTTAAATCAATATTGAAAATTACTAGTTTACTACCTGTAAGTTCTATCTTCCTTTTTATAAAATCAGCGTCACCTTTTCCTATAAAGTATTTAATGCCAATATTTTTATTTTTCTTTGTCAAATAAAGGACTTCATTAAATTCTATATTGGCAGACTTTGCAAGATCTACGAACTCTTCTTTAGTGTTAGAGGATACTATAGGAAATTTTTCTACGTGAACTAAAAGAGCATTATTTGAAAAATTTTTGTTTACATCAATCAAATTTCATATTCCTTAATTTAATCAACCCTCTTGAAATTTTACAGTTTTTGATGGCACAATTGTCGATACAGCATGCTTGTAAACCATTTGATTAACTGTATTTTTCAAAATAATCACATATTGATCAAATGAATCAACTTGACCTTGAAGTTTAATACCATTTACTAAATATATAGAAACAGGAATTTTCTCTTTTCTAAGAGCATTTAAAAAAGGCTCTTGAAGTACTTGGCTTTTTGTCATTATTATATCCTCGCCTTTATTTTGTTTTTAATTAGCTAAAAAATTCTTAACTGTTTTTTCAATATTATCATAATCTGTGCAAGTATACACCGTAGTTGCATCAAGATGTCTCAGCCAGGTTATTTGTCTTTTTGCCAACTGACGAGTTGCTGCTAAAGTGCTATCTCTCATAGTTTCTTTATCGATATTACCATTCAAGTATTCACTTGCTTGCTTATATCCTATTGTACTCATTGCCGGCAATTTAAGGTTTTTATATTTTTTTCTGATCTGTAAAACCTCTTCTAAAAAACCCTTTTTAATCATATTATCAAATCGATTTTCTATATTATTATGAATAAGTGTTCTATCTCTAGGCATTATAGATATATTTAAATTATTAAAGTACTGAACATTTTTTGAACACCGTTTTAATAAATTGCTGGGTTTTTCTTTATTTGAAAAATATATTTCAAGCATCCTTATAATACGGTATTTATCATTATAATGAATTTTTTTAGCCGCATTTTTGTCTACATTCATTAAAAAATTATATAAATAATTTAAATCATTTTCCCTTAACATATCATTTATTTTGTTTTTAATTTCTTCTGATACAATACTCAAGTTTGATAAGCCTCCGGAGAAAAAAGTTTTAAAATACATCATAGACCCACCAACCAGTAAGGGAGTTTTTCTATTTAAATGAACTTCTTTAATTTGGACTAATAAATCTTTATAAAACATTGCAACTGAGTATCTTTCAAAAGGATCTAATATATTGACTAATCTGTGCGGATACTTTTGTAATATATTTTTTTCAGGTTTTGCTGATCCAATATTAAATTCTCTATAGAACATCACTGAATCAACACTAATGATTTCTAGATTATTATTTTTTAATAAATTTAAAGCTAAATCTGTTTTCCCAGAAGCTGTTGGTCCCATTAACGAAATTACTTTATTATTTAGTTTTGTTTGCAACATTATCTCTAATATAATTTAAGTTTATACTCTCAGAATTGTATAAAAAATTTTTTTTATTTAATAACTCAATATATTTAAATATGTTATTAAGCTTCTGCATACTGCTATTTTTCTCTATTTCTTCGATATTGGGATCATTAACTTCATAGCTTTTTAGTATATCGGGTGAATTTTTAATTAATAAAATTTTTTTAAAAGATAATTCCTCTAATGATCTAAAAAAAAATTTTTCCGATGATAAATAATTTTTATTTTCACTCGCTATGATCTCGTTATAATTTTTATAATAAGTCCAATATAATTCATCCATTCTTGCATCTATAGCTACAAAGATTGGTATATTTTTATTACTAACATTGCTTGATAAAGCTAAAATTTGAAATGAATTTAGTGTAATTACAGGTATATTTAGATAAAAAGATATAGCCTTTGTATATGATAGTCCAACCCTAAGACTTGTAAAGTTTCCAGGGCCATTATTAAAACATATGTATTTAAAATTATTTTTTTTTGAATTTGTTTTTTTTATAAGCTCATCTACACTATTAATTATATTTTTTGAAATAAAATTATTCTCTATGATTTCTTTGTAATAAATTTCATTACCACTTTTGATTGCCAATAGTGTTTTATCAAATGCAGTGTCAATAAAAAGAATCATTATTTTTCTATAAGGATCACAACGTGTGACTCTATTCCCTCTATACGACCTATATAACCCAAGTTGTCATTACTTTTTGATTTTACATTTACCTGCTCTTCCTTAATTTTCAAAAACTTTGATAATGATTTTTCAATTTTCTGAGCATATTTTGATATCCTGGGTGTTTCAGCGATAATTGTTGCATCAATATTTATAATTTTATAATCTTCTGTATTTAGTATTTTTATTACTTCCTTCAGAAAATGTAAGCTGCTAATATTTTCAAATCTCTTTGAAGAATCAAAATAAGAGCCCAAATCACCTTTTCCCATAGCACCTAATAATGCATCACATAATGCGTGAATTAATATATCGCCATCAGAATGTGCAACAATAGCTCTTTTAGATGGGATTTTTATTCCACCTAAAATAATAAATTCACCATCTTTAAATTTGTGCGAATCAAATCCGTGTCCAATTTTAATCATCTAAATTCTCTTTTTCTTCTTGAAAAGTATAAATTCTAGCCATTGGCTTTGCATGAATCAAATCAATATCAGTAGTTATTTTAATATTATATGGTTTTCCTTGTTGAACTTCACATTCGAATCCTAATGTTTCTAATGCCTGACTTTCATCAGTTACACTGATATTATTATCAATACAATATTTTAATGAATCAAATAATACATCAAATTTAAACATTTGAGGAGTCTGAGCAAGCCAAGCTTCACTTCGAGATTTTGTCTTTATAATCTCATTTTTTTTATTAACTTTTTTTATTGTTTCAGATACAGGTATCGCCATAATGCAGGATTTGTTCAGTTTAATTGTGTTGCTAATAAATTTAGATATTTCGTTAAATCCTAAAATTGGTCTTGCTGCGTCATGAACTATAACCCAAACATCATTAATATCTTTATTATTTGATTTTTTAAAGTAGTTTAAGCCATTAAAAACAGTATTCTGTCTAGAATTTCCACCTTCATAAAGTTCAATTTTTTTATACTTTTTTGTAGCCTCTTTGTTAATTAAAATATTATCAATAGAATTCTGGTAATCAGATTTTTTAAACTCATTTGCATTATAACCAATAAATACTTGATCAATTGTATCTACGTTAACTATATTATTTATTGTTGCTTCAAGTACATTGAAACGTTTATTTAAATTTTGAAATAATTTATTTCCTTTTTTAAATCTAGAGCTATTTCCTGCTGCGGGAATTACACATAAAATTTTTATATCATTTTCACTTTTTTCGCTCATAAATAAACTATTTTAGAATTTGATAAAAAGTTTCGTTTTCTTTAATTAAACCTAGCTCTTGTCTTGCCTTTTCTTCAATAACTTCTAAGCCAGTTTTTAAACTTCGTATCTCAGCCTGTAGAACCTTGATTTTTTCTTTAAACTTAATATTTTCATTTTGAATACTTATTACTTGTTTTTTTAATTCTTGATATTTAAAGAAGCTTGTGTTTCCAAATGAAAATTTATATAAAAGTACTATTAAAAAAAAAGATAATATAAGTATAATTTTATTCATTTATTTATAATTTTATCAAAAATTGAACTTCCAGGATAACTAGATCTTTTTCCTAACTCCTCTTCTATTCTAATTAGTTGATTATATTTTGCCACCCTATCTGACCTGGAAAGTGATCCTGTTTTTATTTGTCCCGATGAATATGCCACAGATAAGTCGGCAATAAATGTATCTTCTGTCTCACCTGATCTATGCGAAACTACTGAGTTATAGTTATTTTTTTGCGCCATATTAATTGCATTTATAGTTTCAGTAAGGGTGCCTATTTGATTTAATTTTATTAAAATTGCATTTGCAATACCTTTATCAATTCCTTGTTGAAATACTTTAGGATTCGTAACAAATAAATCATCACCAACTAGTTGTACTTTTTTTCCTAGCTCTTTAGTTAGTAGCGACCAACCATCCCAATCATTTTCATCTAAAGCATCTTCTATAGAAATAATTGGATAAGCTTCGGTCCAAGATTTTACTAATTCTATAAATTCTTCAGTAGAATAATTTTTATTTTCGGATAAAAGTTGGTATTTACCATTGTCATAAAATTCACTACTAGCAACATCTAACGCTAACATAATATCTTCACCAGGCTCATAACCAGCATTTTCAATTGCTTGCATAATTACATCTAAAGCCTCTTTATTTGATGACAGATTTGGAGCATAGCCACCCTCATCACCAACAGTTGTAATGTAATTTTTACTTTCCAGTAATTTTCCAAGAGCTTGAAAAACCTCAACTCCATATCTAACCGCTTCCTTTATAGAATTAGCACCTACTGGCATTATCATAAATTCTTGAACATCAACACTATTATTTGCGTGAGATCCACCATTTATTATATTCATCATTGGAACAGGCATTAAATATTTATCCATATAATTTATATGTTCAAACAAAGAAGTGCCATTATGATTTGCGGCCGATTTAGAATTAGATAGAGAAACAGCTAAAATTGTATTTGCTCCAAAATTTGATTTATTATCTGTTCCATCAAGATCTAATAATATTTTATCAACTAATTCTTGGTTATTCGAATCTACCCCCACTAATGCTTCCTGAATGGAAGTTTCAATCAATTTGACATTATTTAATACACCTTTGCCGTTATATCTATTTGATTTAGAGTCTCTTAATTCTAATGCTTCTCTAGACCCCGTTGATGCTCCTGATGGGACCGCAGCCCTGCCTACGACTCCTGACTCAAGTGTTATCTCTGCTTCAAGAGTTGGATTTCCTCTTGAATCAATTATTTCTCTTGCTTTTATTTTTTTTATATTTGATTTCATTTTTTATTCTTTTGTAATTTGATCAATTTTTTTTAATTTTATTAGTAAATTTTCTAATGCATTTAAAGGAATAGAATTCATTCCGTCACTTAAAGCCTCTTTTGGATTTGGATGAGTTTCCATAAAAATCCCTGAGATACCAACAGACATTGCTGCTTTTGCTAATGGTTCTATAAATTCACTTTGACCACCTGAACTATTTTTATTAAATCCTGGTAGTTGAGTTGAATGAGTTGCGTCAAAAATAACTGGGCATCCTGTGTCTCTCATAATAATTAATGACCTCATATCAGATATTAAATTATTATATCCAAAACTAAAACCTCTTTCACATACAAGTATGTCTTTATTGCCAGTAGATTTAGCTTTTTCTACAACACTGCTCATCTCCCAAGGTGATAAGAACTGGCCTTTTTTTATATTCACTGGTAAATTATATGAAGCAACTTTTTTTATAAAGTTTGTTTGTCTGCACAAAAATGCTGGTGTTTGTAATACATCAGCTATTTCTGAAATTTCATCTAAGGGAGAGTCTTCATGAACATCTGTTAATATGTGCACGTCTAGTTCTTTTTTTATTTTATTTAGAATTTCTAAACCTTTTGTGTAACCAACTCCTCTATATGAATTATGAGATGTCCTGTTTGCTTTATCTAGAGAAGACTTATATATGAAAGGTATTTTAAGTTTATCAGTAACCTCTTTTAACTTTTCAGCAGTTTTTAAATTCAATTCTTCATTCTCAATAACACAGGGGCCCGATATAAGAAAAAAAGTATTATTTCTATTTAAATTAAAATCAAAATTATTTTTCATTTAATATCCTTAGCTGCGCTAATAAATGCTTTAAATAATGGATGACCATCTATAGGTTTTGATGTAAATTCTGGATGGAATTGACAACCTAAAAACCAAGGGTGATCTTTTAATTCTATAACTTCAACCAAAGTTCCATCAACAGATCTTCCGGATAAAATTAAACCATTCTCTTCTAATATACTTTTGTATTCATTATTAAATTCATATCGATGACGATGTCTTTCAAAGATTGAATCTAATTTATAAGCGTTATAAACATTAGATTCTTTTTTAAGTTTACATTCCTGTTCTCCTAATCTCATAGTTCCGCCTATGTTTGAATTTTTATCCCGATATTCAATTGATCCTTTTTGGTCTAACCACTCTTCAATTAATCCTATTACAGGATAATGTGTTTTTATATTAAATTCTGTACTATTTGCATCTTTTAAATTACAAACATTTCTTGCGAATTCTATAACTGCCGCCTGCATGCCAAGACATATTCCTAGAAAAGGAATCTTTTTCTCACGCGCAAAATTAATTGCATTAATTTTTCCTTCAATTCCTCTTGGCCCAAATCCACCAGGAACAATTATACCATTTGTGTCTTTTAATTGAGAGAAATCATTTCCTTCTAGCGATTCAGAATCTACATAAAGTATATCTATATTTACACCACAGTATACTCCGGCATGTTTTATAGCTTCGTTTAAAGATTTATACGACTCTGAATAATTACCATATTTAGCAATTATTGAAATTTTTATATTACCTTTTGCATCACTTCTTTTATGTTTATAGTTTTCCCAGTCAGTTAATGATTTCGGTTTACAAGATAAATTTAATTTTTCAACAATAATATTGTCTAACCCTTGCTCATTTAATACTAGTGGTACTTCGTAGATATCGTCGACATCAATGGAATTAATAACTGCTTTTGCTTCAACATTTGTAAATAGTGCAATTTTCTTTTTATCTTTATCACTAATTTTTTTTTCAGACCTACAAATTAAAATATCGGGCTGTATTCCTATTGATCTTAATTCTTTAACTGAATGTTGGGTTGGCTTTGTTTTGATTTCATTTGCTGCTTTAATATATGGTACTAAAGTTAAATGCATATATGTAACAATATCTTTGCCTAACTCAACACCCATTTGTCTTATTGACTCAATAAATGGTAAAGATTCAATGTCGCCAACTGTACCACCTATTTCAACTATACAAACATCTTTTTTGAATGATCCTTTTTTAATATTTAAAATAATTTCGTCGGTAATATGTGGAATTACCTGAACAGTACTTCCTAAATATTCTCCTTTCCTTTCCCTTTTTAAAACAGAATCATATATCTGGCCGGTAGTATAATTACTAGACTTACTAGTTTTATAACTAATAAAACGCTCATAGTGGCCTAAATCTAAATCTGTTTCTGCGCCATCATAGGTTACAAAGACTTCACCATGCTGAGATGGACTCATTGTGCCAGGATCAACATTTATGTATGGATCAAGTTTAATGACTGAGACACTTAAATTTCTAGATTCTAAAATTGATCCAAGAGATGCAGCAACTATCCCCTTTCCAAGAGATGAAACAACGCCACCTGTAATAAATATATATTTAGTCACACTTTAAAAAAGTTATGTAAGACGGGAATATAGTTTAACAAATATAATTATATTCTACAATTTTATACGAGAAATTAATAATTCCAAAAAACATTCATATGTAATATTATATTTTATTTAACAGAAAGGAATATTCAATGTTTTGCATAAATGTAGGAAAATTTGAAAGGTTAATTAGAGTGCTTGCTGGTTTTGTAATACTCTATATTGGGGTTTTATCTCAAGTCGAGCCTAAATTTTGGGGTTATATAGGATTTATTCCTATAATCACTGGAGTTTTAGGGTGGTGCCCAGTTTATTTGCCTTTTAAAATAAATACAAATAAATAATAAAAAAGTATTAGTCCCAAACAATTTCAAGATTTTGATTAATATATATTAATAGTGTCCTTTCGCGATTCCAAGGTGAGATTTTTCTCTCTCTCATATATTCTTTTAAACTTTTTTTTGGGCTAAACATTATATTTTGTCCACTTTTTCTAAATTTAACTTCAACGTCATTATTTATACTTCGTCCACACTTATTTTCTAAGTCCTTCCAGCTAAGATTGATATTTAAATTTGGAATAATTAGATTTTCATTAAACTTCCATTTATAAATTTCCGATGGGTTATGTTTTTTTAAAGGTTTCATAATTTCAAGATAGTTGTCATATCTCCTAATCTCAAAATCCTTACAATTAAAAAAAGGATTTTTATCATCACCTGCATTTAATATATTCAAACAAATGGATTTGATTTGTTCTGTAGACGGCATTCTATAGCCATTCTTTTTTATCCAATATCTTAAAATATTATTTAATCTATAATCTTGAAGATCTTTTATATTTTTTTTTATCTTATTTAAATCTTTGCAAGCATATTTCTGCATATCTATTTCTGCTAGGTCTTCGCTCAATTTTTTTGTGTTCGCCAAATTAAATGAAGCTCTAGTGATCGTGGATGAACAACTTGGCCATTTTTCTTTTATAACTGGAATAATATTTTTTCTAATATAATTTCTTGAAAACTTAGTATCAGTATTTGATGGGTCATTTATATATTTTAGTTCTATAAAATTAACAATATCCAGAAGTGTACTTTTATTGATATTTAAAAAAGGCCTAACGTGATAACCGCCCGGAATTTCTTTTATTAACGGCATTGCACTCAGACCTGCTACACCTGCACCTCTAAAAAGCTGATATAATAATGTTTCTGCTTGATCTTCAGCATGATGAGCTGTCAGCATCAATGTTTTTTTATTCATTGCTGAATAAATAGCCTTATATCTCTCCTGTCTTGCTCTTTCTTCAATACTTTCATTTTTTTTTAAAATAATTTTTATATCTTTTATATCTAAATGAATATTTTGATTAATGCAAAATTCTTTACAATGTTTTTCCCATTCTTTTGAATGCTTGCTTAGATTGTGATTTACGTGAATAGCTTTTAGATTGATCTTTATTTTTTTTGATAATTTTTGCGTAAAATATAATAGAGCTGTAGAATCTATCCCTCCACTATATGCAACAAGAAGTTCATTGAAATCTTTTTTATTTATATGTGTAGCTATTGTAGATTCAAAAAGTGAGAAAAGGTTCTCGAAATCAAAATCTGATGTCTCCATTTTATTCCGTGTAATATCCTACTGAAGATAATTTATCTTTTCTATTTTTTATTAATGTTCTTGAATCCATATTAAAATAAATTGATAGATTTTTAGAAATTGATTGTGAAATTTCTTTAGTGACTTGAGATGAATTCCTATGTGCTCCCCCTAAAGGCTCTGGTATTAGCTCATCAATTAATTTTAATTTTAATAAATTATCTGCTGTAATACACATTGCCTCAGCAGCTATATTTGCATTATCTGGAGATTTCCATAATATTGACGCGCAACCCTCTGGCGATATAACAGAATAAACACTGTATTCAAGCATTACTAAATGATCGCAAACACCAATTGCCAATGCACCTCCAGAACCTCCTTCACCTATAACATAAGATAAAATTGGTACAGAAATGTCTGACATCTCAAGAAGATTATTGGCGATTGCTTCACTTTGCCCTCTTTCTTCGGCGTCAATTCCTGGATATGCTCCAGGAGTATCAATGAATGTTATAATTGGCATATTAAATCTTTCAGCAAGCTTCATAATTCTTAAGGCCTTCCTAAAGCCTTCTGGTTTTGCCATACCAAAGTTTCTTTTTATTTTATCGTTTGTACCTCTTCCTTTTTGATGACCAACTACAGCAACAGATATATCCTCAAATTGTGCAATTCCAGATATTATGGCGTGGTCATCAGCATATGCTCTGTCACCATGAAGTTCATGGAAATTTTTAAAAATACTATTAATATAGTCAATTGTATAAGGTCTATCAGGATGTCTTGCAATTTGAGTAATTTGCCAAGGTGTTAACTTACTATATATATCTTTAATTAAAATGTTGCATTTTTTTTGCAAAACATTAATTTCTTCAACAATATTTACTTGGCCATCAGAACCAAGATTTCTTAATTCTTCGATTTTATTTTCTAAATTTTTTATAGGCTTTTCGAATTCCAACATAACGGTCCTCGTCTAATCAAACTGATGAATACAATAATTCCAAGTTTTCAACACAATCTAAATCTCTCAATTCTGTAATTATATCATTAGTTGGGGAAATTTTATAATTTTCGCCTAGAACTAATGATTTTGTTATATTATCAACCGTATAGTCAATCCTAACAAGACAATTACCATCGTTTTTTGAATTAAAAAAGGATTCTAATTTTTTTACTAAAATTGATGAATCTTTTTCATCAGTAACTTTGATTTTGATTCCTGTTGAAAATAAAATCCTTGCGTTTTCAATTGAATTAATAGATTTAGCTCTAAAACTTAACCTGTTTGTGTATTCGTCCATTCTAAGCATACCTTCAATAATTACAATATCATCTCTACTGATTGTTTCATTTAAAAGATTATTATTAGCAATTACATCAATATTATCGGTATCATCCCCAAGATTAATTTGTGCAAGCTTTTCCTTAGTACTTGTTGTTCTAATTCTAATACTGTTAATTACTCCCGCTATTTTATATAAGCTACCTTTTTTATTTTTATTAAACTTATTTTTAATTGTAAGTAAATCATTATTAACTATATTTCTTAATTCTTTTTTAAATTCGGTAATTGGATGACCGCTTAAATAAAATCCCAAAACATCTCTTTCATATGTTAATTTTTTTAAATTTGACCATTCTTCAATATTTTTATCATTTTTTTTGTTAACAGTTTTTTCTGAAAATCCGAATATATCTATTTGTCCTTGCTGGATATTTTTTGTATTTTGCTCAGCTAATTTCATTGACTTTGGATACATAGAATATAGAGACGATCTTGTTTCTTGAAAAACATCTAATGAGCCTGATTTTATAAGGGCCTCTATTACTCTTTTATTAATCTTGGTTGTGCCACACCTTTTCAAAAAATCGTCTAAACTGTTATAACTTCCATTTTTATTTCTCTCGTTAATAATAATTTCTATAATTGACGACCCAACACCTTTTATTGCGCCCAGACCATATGAAATCTCATTATCATTTGTAACATCAAATGTATAATTTGACTCATTTATATTTGGCGCTTTCAAGTTAATATTCATATATTCACACTCTTTTACAAACTTTACTACTTTGTCGGTATTATCCATATCGCTTGATAAAACTGCTGCAATAAAAGGTTCTTTATAATGAGTTTTTAAGAAAGCAGTTTGATACGCTAGTAGAGCATATGCAACTGAATGAGATTTATTAAAACCATAACCAGCAAATTTTTCCATTAGATCAAAAATATATTCTGCCTGCTTTTTTTCTATATTATTTTTTAAGGCACCATTAACGAATATTTCTCTTTGTTGTTGCATTTCTTCATATTTCTTTTTCCCCATAGCTCTTCGTAATATATCAGCCGAACCTAAACTATACCCAGCTAAAACTTGTGCGATTTTCATAACTTGTTCTTGATAAAGTATAACTCCGTAAGTTGGCTTTAAAACATCCATTATTAATGGGTGTAAATATTCAACATTTGCACCATTTTTTCTATCTATAAAATCATCAACCATACCTGATTGAAGCGGCCCTGGTCTATATAGAGCAACTAATGCTACTAGGTCATCGAATTTATCAGGTTTAAGTCTTTTTATAATATCCTTTAGTCCCCTAGATTCTAATTGAAAAACCCCATTTGTTTTTTGTTTTCTTAAAAGATCAAAAGTATCACTGTCGTTAAGGGGAATATTATCTAGTATAAATTCTTCCGAGTTTTTTTGATTTATAATTTTTATCGTATTCTCAATAACAGTTAATGTTCTTAACCCTAAAAAATCGAATTTAATTAATCCAATTTCTTCAACATCATCTTTATCTAATTGGGTTAGTAATGAACTATCGTGGGCATCTTTGTACAAAGGTGTATAGTTTATTAGTTTTTTTGGTGAAATTACAATTCCACCCGCGTGTGTTCCAGCATTTCGAGGTAATCCTTCTAAAATCATAGCCATATCAATTATTTCTTTCACATCATCATCACTTTCATAAAGTTTTTTTAATTCTTGATCCTCAAGTGCATTTTTTAGAGTTATACCTATTTCAAAAGGAATTAATTTGGCGATCTGATCTACAAATGGATAGGGGTATTGCAAAACTCTCCCAACATCCCTTACTACAGCTTTTGCAGCCATAGTTCCATATGTAATTATTTGACTTACTTTATCTCGTCCATATTTTTTTGATACGTAGTCAATTACACTATCTCTTTTATCCATACAAAAATCTATATCAAAATCTGGAAGAGATACTCTTTCTGGATTTAAAAACCTCTCAAATAGTAGATCATATTTTATTGGATCAATATTAGTTATATTTAAAACATAAGCTACGAGTGATCCTGCTCCAGATCCTCTTCCTGGTCCGACAGGTATATTATTTTTTTTCGCCCACATGACAAAATCAGAGACTATAAGAAAGTATCCTGCATAACCCATCTTTAAAATTACATCCATTTCAAGCTTAATACGATTTGTGTATGGCTCTTGATTAACTATATTTTTTTCAGATAATTTATATTTTAAACTTTGCATAACTAAGGAATTAAAATATTCATTTTCTTTTTGTCCGTTATCTAAAGGAAAAATTGGCATCGCTATTTCACCTAAAGAAAGTTGCAAATTACATCTTTTAGCAATCTCATATGAATTTTCGATAGCTGAGGGGATGTCATAAAATAACTCTTTCATCTCTTCGCTAGATTTTAAATATTGATTTTTATTATAGTTACTTTTTCTTTTTTCATCTTTTAAATATGTTCCGTCATTTATACAAACTCTTACTTCGTGAGCCTGAAAATCTTTTTTTTCAAGAAATCTTGCATCATTTGAAGCAACTAAAGGTAATGAATACTTTTCTGCGAGTTCTATCACATGCGAATTATATTCATCCTCAAAGTCTTTCCCAGTCCTTGTAATTTCAATATAATAATTATTTGAAAAATTCTTTTTCCAGTAATTTATTTTTTTTTCAATGAGTTCTTTTTTATTAGACCTTATTGCTTCTGCTAAATCACCGTGAATTCCTCCTGATAAAACAATTAGTCCATCAGATCTTTCGGCAAGCTGCTCCATTGTGATATAAAAATTATTGTTTACGTCAAGATTTACATATGAGTTTGTAATAATATTGCTTAAGTTGATAAACCCATCTCTATTTTTGCATAACAAAACTACCTTATTAAATACTTTATCGTTCAAATCACTTTGAATGCTTACTTCAATACCTATTATCGGCTTTATGCCATTTTTAATTGAAAGCTTATAAAATTTAACTAAAGAAAATATATTATTAAAATCTGTTATTGCGATAGATGGGTATTTATTTGTCACAGCGTGATCAATCAAATCGTTAACTCTTATTAGACTGTCTGATATTGAGTATTCACTGTGTAAATGTAAATGTATAAAGTTATTTGTCATAATAGCGATATCGGTTTAAATGTTTTTCTATGATATTTGCATATTCCATATTTTTTTATCATTTCTATATGTTTTTTCGTTGGATATCCTTTGTGTTTTTTAAAATCATATTCTGGATATTCTCTATCAATTTCAATCATAATTTTATCCCTTGTTACCTTTGCTACTATTGATGCTGCACTTATAATAGGCACCAATCGATCGCCGTGCTTTATTGTAATGCAATTTGCATCAATGTGCGGGGCAAAGAGGCCATCTACGTAAACTTTGCAATCATTGCAATTAATAGCATCAAATGACTTCTTCATAGCTTTTAATGTAGCATTATGTATATTTAATTTATCAATTTCATTAGAACTTACTATCCCAACACTATATTTTAAAGCATTTTGTAAAATTTCTTCATAAAGTATTTGTCTCATATTCTGACTAATTTGTTTTGAGTCGTTAATTTTTTCAGATAGATATTTTTCTTCTATTATAACTGAAGCAGCAACAACAGGACCAGCTAATGGCCCCCTTCCTGCCTCATCAATTCCAACAATTGTATATTTTTTTTCCATAAACTAGATTATAATATCTTTAAATATCATACATCAGTAAACTAATTTGAAAAATATATTTTATTATGAGTAAATTAAGAGTTGCCGTAATTGGAATTGGTTATCTAGGTGAGTTTCATGCTGAAAAATACAAAAATAATAAAAATGCTGATTTAATTGGCGTAGTTGATACTGACGAAAAAAGATGCCAAAAAATTTCAAAAAAATTTAATACTCAATCCTTTAATAAATATCAAGATATTATTAATGATGTTGATGCAGTGAGTATTGTGGTCCCAACTAATTTGCATTATAAAATTGCTAAATTTTTCATAGAACATAAAAAGCACGTATTAATAGAAAAGCCATTTGCAACAAATGTATTACAAGCAAAAAAACTAAGGGACATATCAAAAAAAAATAATACTATTTTGCAAGTAGGTCATCTTGAGAGATTTAATAAAGCATTTATAGGACTAAAAGATAAAATAAAAAAACCGCTTTTTATTGAATGCAATAGAATTTCACCATATAAATTAAGAGGAACAGAAGTAGACGTAATAAAAGATTTAATGATTCATGATTTAGATCTAATCATTTCGCTTAATAATTCAAGAGTAAAAAATATACAAGCAAATGGGATCAACGTACTTACAAACAAAATAGATATTGCAAATGCAAGAATTACCTTTGATAACGGATGTGTTTGTAATTTATCCTCAAGTAGAATTAGCGATAAAGTTGAAAGAAAGATGCGTGTATTTCAAAAAAATTCTTATTTTTCTTTAGATTTTCAAAAATTTGTTTTAGATTCTTATAAAAAACTAACTATTAATAACAAAAAAATTATAAAGAAAGAGCAAATCAAATTTTCAAAAAATGACTCATTAAAAGATGAAATCCAAAGTTTTATCCACTGCATAAATAATAATAAAAAACCAATTGTAACTTCTTTAGATGGTATAAATGCTTTAGAATATGCTATTAAAATTTCTAAATTAATAAAAAATGATTCCACAATTTGACTTAAAAAAAGAATATTCTTTATTAGAGAATAAAATACAAGCTGAAATTAGAAAAGTATTTTCTAAAACAAATTTCATTCAAGGAGAAAATGTTAAGAAGTTTGAAGAAAAAGTTGCCAATTATATTGGAGTCAAATATGCAATCTCTTGTAATTCAGGTACTGATGCCTTACATTTTGCATTAAGATCCCTAAATATAGGTAAGGGCGATGAAGTTATAACTACGCCATTTACCTTTATCTCAACAATTGAAGCAATTATGTATCTAGGAGCAAAGCCTGTCTTTGCGGATATTAATAAAAGAACATACAACATAAGTAAATCAGAAATACTGAAAAAAATTACATCGAATACAAAAGCAATAATACCCGTTCATCTTTTTGGAAACCCATTTGATGTTGAGGATTTAAAAAAAGATATCGATAATAACTTTATAAATATTATTGAAGATTGTGCTCAAAGCTTTGGTGCTGGAATCAATCATAAAAGAACTGGTAGTTTAGGTGATATTGGATGTTTTAGCTTTTATCCCACAAAAAATCTTGGGTGTTATGGTGACGGAGGAATAATCACAACAAATTCTGAAGCAATATATAAACATATTAAAAAGTTAACAAATCACGGAAGCTCAAAAAGATATCATCATGATATTATTGGTTTTAATAGCAGACTTGATGAAATTCAAGCTGCAATTTTAAATATTAAACTAAAGTTAATTGATGAAACAAATATGATGAGAGTAAATATAGCAAATATATATAACGAAAATTTGTCCGAAGTAAAAAATCTTACGTTACCTTATAAAGAAAATAATACACATCACGTTTATCATCAATATACAATTTCTTCATTAGATAGAGATATAATAAAAAAAACATTAGAAAAAAATAATATTGGTTCTGCTGTTTATTACCCAATTTCTTTAGAAAAACAGAATGCATATAAATACTTTTTTAAGGATACAGCAAATTATAAAAATTCAAATTTTATATCCAATACTTGCCTCTCATTGCCAATGTATCCATATCTTAGTGAAAGTGATGTTTTAAGCGTCTGTAATACTATTAAAAATATATAATGAATAAACTAAAAAATATAATAATTTCTGCGGGTGAAGAGTCTGGAGACATGTATGGTGCAAATATAATAAATTACTTCTCTAAAAATAAAAATATACATTTTTATGCTATGGGATCAAACAAAATTAAGAACACTAGCGCGGAAATTATTATAGATTCATCAGATTTGTCAGTCGTAGGTTTTTTAGAAGTTATAAAAATATATCCAAAATTATTAAGATCATTAAATATAATGAAAAAATCTATTGATAGTATAAAACCTGATTTAATAATATTAATAGATTATCAAGAATTTAATATGAAGTTAGCTAAATATGCAAAATCTAGAGGTGTTAAAGTTTTATTTTATATTAGTCCTCAAATTTGGGCTTGGAGAGAAAGTAGAGTTAAAAATATCATAAATAATATTGACATTATGGCCGTGATTTTTCCTTTTGAAAAAAAATATTATGATCAATTAGGTTTGGAGACACATTACGTAGGGCATCCATTAGTTGAGTCAAAAAATTATAAAGAGGATAATTATAAGAAAGATAATTACATTGGTTTTTTCCCCGGAAGTAGAATTAACGAGGTAAGAAAACACTTGCCTATTATGAAAAAAATTATAAGTAAAATCTCTAAAAAATATCCAGATGAAAAGTTTTTAATATCTAAATCCTCAAATATTGACATACAATTATACGAAAATTTTTTTATGAATGAAACAAATATAAAAATTGTTGAGAATGAAAATATTTATAAAACCATAAGTTTATGTAAATCTGCAATTGCTGCTTCTGGAACAATAACTTTACAAATTGGATTAATGAAAATTCCAGTTTGTGTTTTATATAAACTATCAAGCCTAACGTATTATTTTGCTAAATTACTAGTAAAGACAAAATATATATCATTAATAAATATTGTATTACAAAAATTTCTAGTTAAAGAATATATTCAAGATAATGCATCAACTGATAATATTTGCATTGAACTAGAAAAACTGACTTTTGATCAAAATTATAGGAATAATATTATAAAAGAGTATGGTGCTTTGGAAGAAAAATTATTAAATGATAATTTAAAAACTAATATTAATAATTTAATAACGAAAATTTTAAAAATATAACTATTCTTCTATTCTTGTTTTGATGACTGAATAACTCCCCTATCACTTTTCTCTATAAAATTTAATAGTTTTGATACTTCTTCATATTCTTGACAAAGTATATCTAATTCGTTTGTATTTGTAGGGTTATTACTTGACCTAAATATTAGCTTATATGCTTTATGTAAAGCATTTATTTTTTTTTGATCAAAATTATTTCTTCTTAAACCTTCTCGATTTAACCCATGAGTTTTAGCGAAACTCCCTGTAGCTAAAAGATAAGGAGGCAGATCTTGATTTAATGCTGCACCCATTCCAGCAAAAGCGAAATCTCCAATTCTGCAAAACTGGTGCACTAATACATATCCTGCTAAAACTATATTATTACCCATTATAACGTGACCAGCTAATGAAGTTGAATTTGACATTACATTATTATTTCCGACAATACAGTCATGAGCTATATGCACATAAGCCATTATCCAATTATTATCCCCTACTCTTGTTTCTGACTTCCCGCCAGCTTTAGTTCCACGATTTATTGTGCAATATTCCCGAATTGTATTTCCAGAGCCAATAATTAATCTGCAATCCTCACCTTCATATTTTTTATCTTGTGGAATTTCTGCAATCGAAGCAAATTGATAAATTTTATTTTCTTTACCAATATCACAATTACCTGATATAACAACGTGAGGACCGATTATTGTATTTGAATCTATAGAAACATTTTCACCAATAATTGAGTAAGCGCCAATTTCAACAGAAGAATCGATTTTTGAAGAAGGGTGAATTATTGCTGTTGGATGAATTTTTGACAAGATATTTAACCTATGTTTTTTTTGGTAGTTCTTTAAAACCACACATTAATTCAGCTGAAGCAGCTACATCATTTCCTACAGTAGCTACCGCATCAAAGATAGCAAAACCTTGTTTGCTTTTCGTCATCTCTACAGTTAATTTAAGTTGATCTCCTGGCTCAACTGGTTTCTTAAACCTTGCCTTATCTATACCAACAAATAAATATAAACTTTCATTCGGTGGGCATAATTTTGGAGTTTTAAAAACTAATAATCCAGAAGCTTGAGCAAGCGCCTCTAATATTAATACGCCTGGCATAACTGGATAATTTGGAAAATGACCATTAAAATATGGCTCATTAAAACTTACATTTTTTATTGCCAGTATTTTTTTTCCTTCTTCAAAATCTATAATTTTGTCAACTAACAAAAAAGGATACCTGTGTGGCAAAAGATTCATTACTTCGTATATATCACCTTTCATATTCAACGCATCACTCCATTATTTAAATTATTATTCTTTTATTTTGATTTATTTTTTTCTTTAAATTTTACAAACAACTCATTTAAATTTTTAAATCTTACAGCATTCCTTAACCATTTTTTGTTATGCATTAAAGGAGTTCCAGATGTGTATATTCCAGCCTCTTTAATATTACTAGAAACTTTTGTCATGCCAGTGATTTGTGTATTATCACAAATCTCGATGTGGCCTTGAATACCTGCACCGCCGCCAATCATGCAATTTTTTCCAATTTTTGCACTTCCTGCGATTCCAACGCATCCTGCTATTGCAGTATTGTTACCAATTTTTACATTATGTGCAATCTGAACCTGATTGTCTATTTTAACCCCATCTCCAATTAAGGTATTATCCAATGTACCTCGATCTATAGAAGTATTTGATCCAATTTCTACATTGTTCCCAATCCTAACGCTTCCTACCTGCGGAATCTTCACCCAATTATTTTTTTCAAGTGCGTAACCAAAACCATCTGAACCTATAACTGTCCCAGAATGAACTATTATATTATCTCCAATTTCTACATCTTTATATATTGTCACATTTGCATATATGGTTGCATTTTTACCAATTTTAACGTTATTTCCAATATAACTGTTTGCACCTACATAACCGTCATCACCTAAAATTACATTTTTACCAATAACAACATTTGGTTCTATATGTAATTTTTTGCTTAATGGATTTGTGTAAGTTATAACAGAATCATGAACTTCATAGTCATTTTTTAAATTTTTGTTGAAAATTTGTGATATTTTTGCAAATAATAAATATGGATTATCAGTTATTAAAATATTATTTTTACAAAACTTAGAGAGATTTTTTGTAGTTATAACTACTCTTGCTTTCGACTTATCCAATGACTTTAAAAACTTTTTTTCCGATAAAAAAACAATACTATTCTCATTTGCATTTTCTATACTAGATACATTTTCTATAGAATAGTTTTTATCACCTTTGTATTCTACTTCAAATAATTCAGATATTTTTTCTAATGTATAATTCACAAATATTATTTTGCGTTAAATTTTTTTAATACTCTTGCGGTAATATTTATAGGCGATGTGTCACTAGCATAGGTTACATCGGCATTTGTTAATATTAAGTCATATTTTCCACTTTCAGCTATAGATAAGATTACTTCTTTGAGCTTATTTTCAATTTTCCCAAGCTCATCTCTTCTTCTAAGTTTAAAATCCTCTTGCGCTTCTTTTGCGTCTCTTTGAAGATCTCTTTCAGCTTTCATAATTTTTCTTTGCAAAGATTCAATCTGTTCTTTCGACATAATATCAGATTCTTTTTGAAGTTTTTCTTTTTGCTTATTTACTTTTTTTGCTTGTGCCTCTAGTTGCTTATTTCTTGGACTAAATTCTTGTTCTAATTTTTTTTGTGCAGCTTTAGCAGCAGGTGACTCATTTAAAATCTTTGATAAATCAACATATCCAATCTTGTAGTCCGCAGCAAATGCACTATTACAAATAAAAATTGCAAACGTGAATATTATTGCTTTTTTAATTTTATTCATTTTTTTACCCCATATTTAAGATTTAGTATAAATTTTTTTAGTATTATAGACTAATTGGTGCCAAGGTTGAACTGGAAGCCTTCAGTTTTATCATCCTCTTCGCTATTTAACGCAGTACTAATATTTATACTGATGCCTCCAAAAGGTGATAAATATCTTAGAGATAACCCAATAGAGCCCTTTAAATCTCCAAATTCAAAAGAATCATAATCTTTATAAGCTCTACCAAAATCAACAAAAAAAGCTGTTCTCAAATTGTCCATATCTAGTGGTGGTCGGAATATAACTTCAGCTGCACCAGCAACCATGAAATCTCCACCAAGGGGTCTTCCTTTTGAGTCATAAGGTGAGAGACTATTTTTTTCATAACCTCGAATTGACTTAGGTCCACCAGCTTTAAATTTATCATAAAAAGGCAAACCTTTTGTTCCTCCATAGCCCTGTCCATAACGAGTAATACCTTTTAATCTAAGGATAATGTCATTTTCTCTATTAATTTCAAAAAATGAATCTGTTTTAAAATAAATTTTGTAATACTCCAAATCACTTCCTGGAACAAAAACTTCGGTCCCTAAATTAGTTTTAAAGCCTGATCTTGTAAACTGACTACTGTCTCTTGTGTCTATAGAGTAATTCAAATCAAAAGAAAAGTTATCAAACTGATCTCCATTTTGCGCAATAAAGTTCAAAATTTCATCTGCACTTCCCGTAGTTGCTCTAACATCCCAATTTAAATATCTTAGAGTTAAATTAAATCTATTATCTTCTGTCATTGGAAGCCCATAACTATAATTTAAACCAATTCTATCCGCTTCATAATCTGATACTGTATCCGTATTATCTGTTTTTGTTCTTTCAAGGTTAAATCCAAATGATCGACTTACGTTATCCATATTATGATATGGATTAAAAAAGTTAAAAGAATAGTTTCTTGATGTCTTTGCAGTACTCAAATTAAATGCAACTTTACTACCAAATCCCAAAAAATTATCTTGTTCTATACCTGCATTTAAACTAAAGCCTGTGCCTGAGCCACCAAATCCAGCGCCTACGTTGAAGTTTCCTGATAATTTTTCTTCAATTTTTACATTTAGATCAAGCTTATTTACTGAGCCTGGAACTCTAATTTCATCAATTATCACATTTTCGACATAAGATAATCTCTTCAATCTACTTTTTGATAGTTTGATTGCATTTGACGAGTACCAACCGCCTTCCATTTGTCTTATTTCTCTTCTAAATACTTCATCCTGAGTTGTAATATTTCCGGTAATATTTATTCTTCTTACATATGTTCTCTTTCCAGGGTCTATATAAAAACTAATATCTACTTCGTTTGATTCACTTACTTTTTCTGGCATTGGATTAATTCTTGCAAAAGCATAACCCTCTTCTGCAAGTCTTGATTTTATATTTTCAGTTGACTGTAAAATTTTTCCTTTAGATATATATTCTCCTGTTTGAACAGTAATTAAGTCGGCAATCTCCTCAATTGGAATAATTAATTTACCAGCAACATTAATTTTATTAATAATATATTGTTCCCCTTCAATAATATTTATTGTTATATATACCTCTTCTTTATTTTTACTTAATGAAACTTGGGTTGATTCAATGGCAAAATCCATAAATCCTTTATTTTGATAAAAACTTATTAATCGATCAATATCTCCTCTTAGCATTGGAGAAGAATATGTTCCGCGAGTAGACCAAAACATATACCATATTGGTAAATTAGTTTCAAAATTTCTAGTTATTTTTGCATCAGAAAAAGTTTTGTTGCCAATTATTTTTATTTGTTTTATTTTTGCCCTTACGCCTTCTGAAACAATCACTTTTAAATATATTCTATTGTCAGACAGTAGTGTTTCTTCAACTTGAATGTCAACTGAGTACATCCCTCTAGCAAAATTTTGCTCTCTTAATTCAGATTTTATTCTATCTAAAACTGAACTATCGTATATTCTTCCTGGAGCTATATTAGCTGCATCTAAAATTTTATCTAACTGTTCTGGCTCAATATCTTCGAGACCTTCAAAATCAATATCTATAATTGTTGGTCTTTCATCAAAGTAAAAAACCAAAGTACTTCCTTCACGCTCAATAACTATGTCATCAAAAAATTTTGATTTAAATAAAGATTTAATTATTTGTGGAGTAGTCGAGCTATCAAAAACATCGCCAATTTCAAATGGCAAATATGTATAGATTGTACCTGGGTCTACTCTTTGTAAACCCTTTAAAATTATATCTTTTATAACAAATTTTTCAGCAGCAATAGCATTATTAAATGTCAGTGCAAAAAGTAGTACTAAAAAAAAATTTTTTCTTAAAAACATTACATTATTCTCAAAAGGTCATTATAAAGCGCAAAAAAGGATAACAATATTAGAAAAGTCATACCAATTTGCTGAAAAACTAATTGGGCCTTTTCTGGTATTGGTCTCCTTACAACAAATTCAACTAAATAATACATCAAATGACCACCATCTAACATAGGTATCGGCAGTAAGTTTAATATACCAATACTAATACTAAGCATAGCTAATAAGCTTAAAAAACTTGTAAAACCATTATCAAATGAGTCTGCTGCGTAATTTGCAATACCCACAGGCCCTGAAATATTTTTTGCTGACGCTTCCCCCTTAATCAATTTACCAATAAAATTAAAAGTTAATAAAGTAAAATCATATGTTTTTATAGCAGATAGTTTAATGCTCTCAAAAAAACTGTATTGAATATCGATAGTGTTACTTTTTATAATTTGCTCATTAATTAGCGGGCTTATTCCAAGTCTTCCATAAAAGCCATCTTCTCCATTAACGCTTGCAGGCTTTACAGAAAATTCTAGTCTTTTATTATCTCTTTGTATATTTAGTTTTATATATTTTTCAGGATTAACCTTTATAATATTTACGAGCTGATTCCAATTTTTAATCTCTTTATTATTAACAAATAAGAATTTATCTCCAATTTTTAATCCGATATTTTCAGCTGGACTATTTTTTTCAATATAACCAATCTCTAATGATTTACTTATAAAGTTCAATATACCTATTTGCTGAAGTATATTTTGATTATTAAGTGAGATTTTTTCATAATCTACTTTATCAAGTTTTCTTTTTTTATTATTTGAAATTACCTCAAAATAAATATCTTCTTTATCAGATAAAAATTTAACTGTTTGTAATTTTAAGTCTGACCACGTTCTTACCTCTACATTATTTACCGAGTAAATCTTATCATCTCTTTGCATACCAATATTTTCTGCAATACTTTTTTCTATTATAATACTTGCAGTAGGTTGAAAACCACTATAGCCATTCATAAAGATAACTAAATAAAAAAATATCGCCAAAATGAAATTAAATAGCGGCCCAGCAAAAACTATAAAAAATCTTTTATGGAGTTCTTGATTATTAAATGCCTTATTTTTTTCAAATTCTTTTACATCTCCTTCTCTTTCATCAAGCATTTTTACGTAACCACCTAATGGGAGGTAGCATACCTTATATTCGGTTTTATCTTTACCGAATTTTTTTCCAAACAACTTTTTTCCAAAACCAACAGAGAATTCTAAAACTTTTACTCCACATAACCTTGCAGCTATGTAATGGCCAAATTCATGAAAAGTAACGATAATGCTTACCGTTAATATGAAAACCAATACTGTTGAAAAAATATCCATGATTAATTATAACTTTCAACCAATTTTTTTGCACTATTTCTGCTATTTTGGTCTACATCGATAACATCCTCTAAAGATTTTAATCTTATCTTTTCTTGTGTATTTAACGTATCGTTAATTATCTTGTATATATCTGTAAATTTAATTTTTTTGTCTATAAAAGCTAAAACTGCTTCCTCATTAGCGGCATTCATAGCTGTTGGGAGCGAATCACCTTCTTTAGCTACTTCTTTTGCTAAAAAGAAACAAGGGTATCTTTCTTTTGAAACCTCTTGAAAAGTAAACGGAGCTTGTGAAGTGAAATTTAATGAACTTATGCCAGAATTTATTCTTTTTGGCCATCCTAAACAATAAGAAATAGGTATTTTCATATCGTTCTTACTTGCTTGAGCAATTATAGAACCATCACAATAACACACCATAGAATGTATTAAACTTTGAGGATGAATAATAACTTCAATTTGAGATGATTTAAGATCAAATAAATGCATAGCTTCAATTATTTCCAAACCTTTATTCATCATTGTTGCAGAGTCAATTGAGATTTTTTTACCCATACTCCAAGTAGGATGATTTAAAGCTTCCTCCACAGAAATCTTATCAAAAGAATTTATATCTTTATTAAGTAATGGACCGCCCGATGCCGTAAGGATTATTTTTTCAACATTAGTATCATTTTCATTATTAAAAAAACATTGATGTAATGCATTATGCTCACTATCAACAGGCAAAATTGTGGCCTTATGCTTTTTTGCTAAATCTATAAAAAGCCTTCCACACATTACCAATGACTCTTTATTAGCTAATAATATTTTTTTTCCAGATTTTACCGCGCTAATAGATGACTCAAGTCCAGCTGAACCAGAAATTGAGCATATGACAATATCTACTTCACTTTTAGATGCAAGGTTATTTAATTCTGTTTTTCCAAATAGTACTTCCGTACTTATTCCTAATTCTTTAATTTTTAAGTTGACATCATTTGCATCATTTTCATCTGAAAGATAAATATATTTAGGCTTGAATTCTTTACATTGATTTAATAAAACATCTTTAGATGAATCTGCAGCTAAACCATAAATATTATAATCTTTTGAATGTAGTGATAATACTTCTAAAGAATTTATACCAATACTTCCAGTTGAACCAAGAATGACTACATTTTTTTTCATCTTTTAATTATATCAAAAGAAATTAGTTAATATTAAAATAATTGGCGCAACAGGTAACAAACTATCTAATCTATCAAGTATTCCACCATGGCCTGGTAAAATAGTTCCCATATCTTTTTTATTGGTATATCTTTTCAGTATACTTACAGATAAATCTCCTAAAACAGAAAGACAAACTATCAAAATACAGTATAAAAGATTTGCAAGAAAAGATTGCGAATTAGAATCTTGAAAAAACCAAAATATTGATGAAAAGATAATACAGACAATTAAAGCACCAACAAAACCTTCTTTAGTTTTATTTGGGCTGATTGTATGAAAAAAAGGTGTCTTACCAAATTTTTTACCGATAAAATAAGCGGATATATCGCATAAAGCTACTAGCGAAATTATATATACTAAATTAGTCGGCGATATTTTATATAAAACATATAATGCACAATACAAACCACACAATATAATTGCAATTACTAGCAGATATACGCTACTAAAATGCGAAATTTTATTTATTTTTCTCACGCTATATAAATGATAAAAAATTAATAACCAAATTATAGATACAGTTATAATGTAATATTGCCATATATCATTTTTTATAAGTATGTTTGAAAAAAAGATTAGAATAAATACAACAGCAATAAAAGAATAAGATTTACTTTTATCATTTGAAATACATATTTTAGAAATTTCAAATGCTGATAAAAATATAATAATATTTAAAAATAGTCTTATAACAACTTCATTTGAATACAAAACTATATATAAAATTATTGGGTATATAATACCTGCTGTAATAATTCTTTTATATAGATTGTTCAACATTAAGATTTTCCAAATTTTCTATTAATAGACCTATACCAATTAATAGCATTTTTAAAACTTCTTTTATTAAAGTTTGGCCATAAAGTATTGGTAAAATATAGTTCAGCGTATGAAAGTTGCCATAATACAAAATTACTTAATCTTTTATAACCACCGGTTCTTATTAAAAGATCAACTTCTGGTAAATCTTTTGAATACAAGAAACTTTCAAAGTTTTTATTCTTAAATTTACTTTTACAATACTTTTCAACTGCTTGGTTAATATCTTGTTTTCCACCATAATTTAGAGCAACAAATAAATTTAATGATTTATTCTTACTTGTTTGTTTTTCCAAAAGAAATGCATTATCTCTTATTTTTTTTGGCAACTTACTTAGATCGCCAATAAATTTAATTTTTATATTTTTTTCAATCAAAAAGTTTTTTTCATTTGTGAAAGAATAAAAAAAAAGCTCAAAGAGATTTTTTAACTCTAGCTTTGACCTGGTTAAATTCTCGTTACTTAAAGCATACAAAGTTATATTTTTTATATTCTCTTCTAATGCATAACTAATAACTTTTTTAGCAACTATTAAGCCTTTTTTATGACCTTCTTTTTTTTGTAAATTATTATTTTTTGACCAGGTACCATTCCCATCCATAATGAAGGCGATATGATTTAAGGTATTTTTTGATGATTGCATTTCTTTTATACTTGCATTAAATCAGACTCTTTATCTTTTAATATTTGGTCTGCATTGTCGATATGTGTATCTGTTATTTTTTGTATGTATTCGTTCGCTTGTTTTTCATCGTCTTCTGATATTTCTTTCTTTTTAAGCAAATCTTTTATTTTATTATTTGCATCTCTGCGTATATTTCTTATTGCAACTCTTGACTGCTCAACCTCACTTTTAACTAATTTTATAAAATCCATTCTTCTTTCCTCTGTAAGAGGAGGCATTGGTATTCTAATATTAGTTCCTGCTACAGCAGGATTAAATCCTAAATCAGAATTCAAAATTGCCTTTTCAACATTGCCAACCAAATCTTTTTCCCATACTACAATCAATAATGTTCTGGGATCTTCTGCTTTAATACTTGAAACTTGGGAAATAGGTGTGTCATTACCATAATAATCTACCTTTATGCCATCAAGTATGGAAGGGTGAGCTCTGCCAGTCCTTATTTTAGCTAAACTAGTCTTAAGAGACTCTATTGATTTTGTCATTTTAGACTCAGTATCTTTTTTAATATCACTGATCATAATTTATTTAATAATTGTTCCTGTATCCTCACCATTAATAATGCTTATTAATGAATCTTTTTTCAACATATTAAATACTCTTAGAGGAATGTTATTTTCTTTACATAAAACTACTGCGGTGGTGTCCATTACTTTTAATTCATCATTTAAAACCTGATTATATGTTAATTCTTTATATAACAAAGCATCTTTATATTTCACTGGGTCTTTATCATATACACCATCTACTTTTGTTGCCTTAAGAACCATATCTGCATTTATCTCGATTGCTCTTAAACTCGCGGCTGTATCAGTAGTGAAAAAAGGATTTCCAGTACCAGCTGCAAAAATTACTACCCTTCCTTTTTCTAAATGTCTTATAGCCCTTCTTCTAATATAATCTTCTGAAATTTGATTTATTCTGACTGCTGACATTACGCGACACTGCACATTAAGTTTTTCGATTGCATCTTGTAGCGCTAAAGAATTTATAACTGTTGCAAGCATGCCTATATTATCACCAGTAACTCTATCAATACCTGCCTCAGCAAGACCAGCTCCTCTAAAAATATTACCACCGCCAACAACAACAGCAAGCTGATTCTTTGTTTTACTAACTTCAACTATATTTGATGATATTTCTTCAACTACATCTGGATCTATACCATACTCATATTTACCAATAAGTGCTTCGCCGCTAAGTTTTAACAAATATCTCTTCATAAAAAATTATAATTTATTTATTTATTTATTTATTTATTTGAGCCATCACTTCATCTGCAAAGTTCTCATCTTTCTTTTCTATTCCTTCTCCTACCTCCATTCGGTAAAAAAATAGAATATTATTATTATGCTTTTTTAATAAATCTTTAATAGTTAAATCATTATCTTTTACAAAGGCTTGGTCTAACAAAGTAACTTCGGAAATATATTTCTTCATTTTTCCTTCAACCATCTTATTAATAATTTCTTCCGGTTTGCCACTTTCTTGTGCTTGTGCTTTAAAAATTTCTCTTTCTTTTTCTAAAATTTCTTCAGATATATCACTTGAATTGAGAGCTAAAGGCTTCATTGCTGCTATATGCATACAAACATCTTTAGCGAGCTCATTATTTTCTTTTTCTAAAGTTACAACCACACCTATTTTTGATCCATGAAGATAATTTCCAATAAAACCATTATCATTTTGAATAGATTTTATTCTTCGTATTTTAACGTTCTCACCAACCTTGCTGACTAGTTCCAACCTTATTTCTTCAATGGTTTTTCCAGACGAATCTTTGTAATTACTAAATTGATCAAGATTACCTTTATATCCTTCTAATGATGCTTCAGATATATACTTAACAAATTTTAAAAAATTTTCATCTTTTGCTACAAAATCAGTCTCGCAATTAACTTCAATCATATTTGCTAAACTACTATCTTTCATAGAAAAGCTTATTATTCCCTCAGCCGCAATTCTCGAGGATTTCTTATCTGCTTTTGCCTGGCCAGCTTTTCTCATTGCCTCAACTGCTATATCCATATCACCTTTAGATTCAATAAGAGCTTTTTTACATTCCATCATTCCAGCTCCCGTTCTATCTCTTAATTCCTTTACCATTTGTGCAGTTATATTACTCATTTTATATCTCTCTATAATTGAATGTTTACGAATCTTTTTTCTCTGTTACTTTTTTGGTTGTGGCCTTTTTGGTTGTGGCTTTCTTAGTTGTAGCTTTTTTAGTTGTGGCTTTTTTAGTTGTGGCTTTTTTAGTTGTGGCTTTTTTGGTTGTTGCTTTTTCCTCATTATCTTTTTTAGCCACTTCTTTTTTAGTTGTTGCTTTTTTGGTTGTTGCTTTTTTGGTTGTTGCTTTTTTCTTTTTTACAACTACTTTTTCATCTGAAGAATTTTTTGCAGATATGGTTTCAGTATCTTCTTTTGTGGTAACAGGTTGTTTTGTTTTTAAAAACTCCTGTCCCTTTTGTATTGCAGAAGAAATTTCATTGCAATATAAACTAATTGCTCTCATTGAGTCATCATTGCCAGGAAAAAAGTAATCTATATTATCAAAAGAATTATTTGTATCAACAACAGCAATTATTGGTATATTAAGTTTCATTGCTTCTTTTACTGCAATATCTTCATAACCAACATCAATAATAAATAAGGCGTCCGGAATTGATTTCATCTCCTTGATTCCACCTAAGCTATTATTTAACTTTTCTATCTCTCTAGACTGCAAAAGTTGTTCTTTTTTTGTTAGCTCCTGATTTTCTTTTGCTGCATCTTCCTCTAGAGTTTTTAATCTTTTTATTGATTGTCTCACAGTATTGAAATTTGTTAGCATACCACCAAGCCATCTATGATTTACATATGGCATATTACAACTTTCAGCAGCATTTGAAATGCTATCTCTTGCAGCTCTTTTTGTTCCGACGAATAAAATCTTGCCGCCACTAGACGAAATTTTTTCCGCATAAGCACAAGCATCTTTCATTAATGGAACTGTTTTTTGAATATCAATTATATGGATATGATTTCTATTACCATATATGTACGGAGCCATTTTTGGATTCCAAAAACTAGTTTGATGTCCGAAGTGGACCCCTGCCTCTAGTAAAGCAGGTATTGTTATATCTGTCATATTATCTCCTTGGGTTAATAATCACTAAGAAAAAGTTATAAAACCTCAACTGAGGCACCCAATATAACTAATAAATTTCTTAGCTAGTTTTAGTTTCGATTGCTTTATATCATAGACTTAGTCTAAGAACAATCTGTATAATAATAACTAATTCTATCAAATATAACCATAATATTATGATTAAAAATAAGGCTGAAATAGAAAAAATGAAAATTGCGGGCAATTTAGCCTCAAAAGTTCTTCTTATGATAGAAGATCACGTAAAACCAGGTATTTCAACCAATGAACTAAATGATATATGTCATAATTATATTGTTAATGAACTCGAATGCATACCGGCGCCATTAAATTATAGAGGTTTTCCAAAATCTATATGCACGTCAATAAATCATCAGGTATGCCACGGAATACCTGATGAAAGAATACTTAAAAAAAAGGATATAATTAATATTGATATCACAGTAATAAAAGATGGGTATCATGGTGATACAAGTAAAATGTTTTTCGTAGGCAAGCCTTCAATTCAAGCAAAAAGGCTTGTAGATATTACTTATGAAGCTTTAAAAATTGGCATTAAAACAGTAAAACCAGGCGCAACATTAGGTGATATTGGAAATAATATTCAAACATTTGCGGAAAAAAATCATTGTTCCATTGTTAGAGAATATTGTGGGCACGGAATAGGAAAAGATTTCCACGAAGAACCTCAAATACTTCATTACGGAGAAAAAGGTGAAGGCTTAAAGCTAAAGCCTGGCATGACATTCACAATAGAGCCAATGATCAACTTTGGCAAAAAAGATGTAAAACTTTTGCCGGATAATTGGACAGTTGTTACAAAAGATCACAGTTTATCTGCACAATGGGAACATACTATCTTGGTTACAAATGATGGCTATGAAGTCCTAACCAAAAGACCCGGCGAAGAAATATAATGAAAAAAGCAAATTTAATAAATAATTTTTCAATAGAAGATGATAAAAAAAATGTATTAAATAATTTTATTTTTTCTAGCTATAAAAAAAAATACAGTATTAAAAAACTTATAAAAGAAAAATCAAATATTACAGATAATCTTATAAAAGAGTACTGGAATAAGAATAATTTAAATAATATAAACGCATCATTACTTGCTGTTGGAGGTTATGGCAGAAGAGAACTATACCCTTTCTCAGATATAGATATTTTAATTCTTTTAAAGGATTACAATGATTTAAAAAATAAAAATAATATAGAAAACTTTATTGCTGACATTTGGAAATTGAAAACCTCTGTTGGTCATTCAGTAAGAGACATTGAAGAGTGTATAAAAAACATGAATAAAGATGTAACGGTATATACAAATATACTAGATGTCAGGTTTATAGAAGGAGATAAAAAACTTTACAATGATCTTATTATAAATATAAAAAAAAATTCTATATGGACTAAAAAAAAATTCTTAATCGCAAAAAAAAATGAGCAAAATAAAAGGTATCAAAAATACTCTAATACAGGATATTTAGTTGAGCCTGATATAAAAGAGGGGCCAGGCGGATTTAGAGACCTACAAACTCTATTATGGATTGCAAAAAAAATTTATAATATTAAATCATTGGCCGACCTATATAGTTTAGAAATTATTTCTAAAAAAGAATATTTATCATTATTAAAATCTGAGAGATTTTTGTCTAAAACAAGATTTTTATTACATTATATTCATAATAAAGCTGAAGAAAGACTATATTTTGCAAGTCAAAAAAAACTTGCGCATTTATTCGGTTATCAAATAGATAAAAACATAGGCGTTGAAAATTATATGCAGCGCTTTTATAAACATATAACCAATATAAAACAACTTAATGAGATTCTAATAAAACATTTCGAAAATGTGATTAATGAAGATAATAAACTATATGATAAATCCACAGAAAATGATTTTTTTATCTTCAAAAATGGAGCTATTAGCGTAAAAAATAAAAATGTTTTTATTAAAGATCCTAGTAAATTATTTGAAATATTCTTACAACGAGATATTAATGGAAATCTTTATGAAATATCTGCAAACACAATCAGACAAATAAAAGAAAGTTTGTATTTAATAGATAAAAATTTTAAAAGTCAAAAAAAAAATAAAGAGCTTTTTTTAAGTATATTTTATCAAAAAAATGGTGTAGCAAGGTGTCTTAGGAAAATGAATGATTATGGTGTTCTTGCGTCATATCTAAAACCTTTTTCAAGAATAGTTGGTATGATGCAATTTGATTTATTCCATATCTATACTGTTGACGAACACACACTATCTGTTTTATCTAATGCAAGATTTATGAGCACAGAAGAGTGTCAAAAAAAATACCCCTTTGTTTTTGAAATTTTTAAAAATCTTAGGTATCCAGAAATTTTATATTTAGGCGCTATATTTCATGATATTGGCAAAGGAAGAAACAAAGACCATTCAAATATTGGTTCCAATGAATCGTTGAAGTTCTGCAGAGAACATGGAATAAATAAACATCAGTCAGTAATGGTGGCGTGGCTCGTAGAAAATCATTTGCTAATGTCTTTAACTATCCAAAAAAAAGATATTGGTGATTCGCTAGTAATAAAAGAATTTGCTGATAAAGTAAAAACTCAAGAGAGATTAGATTATTTATATTTACTTACAATCGCAGATATTAGAGGTACAAATCCTAGTCTTTATACAGACTGGAAAGATTCATTGTTAAGAGAACTTTATTTATCTAGTAAATCATATTTCAGAAAAAATATTTTCGTATCAAAAAAAACTGATAGGTATCTAAAAAATTTAAAAGAATCTGTGAAAAGAATCTTATATAACAAAATAAATATAAAAGACTTTAATAAAGTATGGTCAAATTTTGATACAGACTATCTAAGAAGACATAGCGAAGAAGAAATAGCTGGACATATTGAGTTGATAATTATTAATAATGCAAAAAACGCAGTATCTATTAAAGATAGAGAAGTAAAAGGATGTACAGAGCTTACTGTATATCAATCTGAAAGAAATAATATATTCTCATATGTTGCAAATATTATTGATAATTTAAATATTAATATAGTCGATGCCAAAATAATTACTCTTAAAAATAATCAAGCATTAGATACTTATTTAATTATAGATGAAAACGGAAAGTTTATTAAAGACAAACATATTTTAAATTTTTTGAAGGATAAAATAATGGGATTACTAAATAATAATAGATATGAGATAAAAAAAATCACAAAAAAACAAACTCATAATATTGCAAGCTTTAAAAACTTTATAAATATTGAAATTACCGAAAAAACAAAAGAATTACTAATTGAAGTTAGTACTCTTGACCACCCAGGCTTATTATCAAAAATATGTGAATCTTTAGATAGTTGTAATTTAATGGTAAAAGATGCGAAAATATCAACACTCGGAGAAGAAGCAAATGACGTATTTATTGTGTTACCATTAAAAAATGAAAAAAAATGTATTAATTATATAGAGAATATTAAAAATACAATTCGAGATAAAATATCAGATTTACATAAATGACAATAATAAGAGGACAAAATGACAAAAGAAATAATTGAATCAGGATATAATGACCTTTCGAACTCAATTGATGTTTCAGATAATACTGATTTATTAAAAGCAGTTAATTCTACTTTAAACGATCTTGATAAAGGTAAAATTAGAGTTGCTGAAAAAATAAATGACGGATGGGTCGTAAATGATTGGATCAAAAAAGCAATTTTACTATATTTTAGTTTTTCAAAAAATTCTGTTATTAAAGGGTCTGAGTCTGATTATTACGATAAAGTTCCCCTTAAATATAACAATTTATCTGAAGATGAAGCAATAAAAAATAAAGTTAGAATTGTGCCAAAAGCAACAGCAAGATATGGTTCCTATCAAGCTCCTGGTGTTATTTTAATGCCCTCTTATGTAAACATAGGTGCATATGTAGACGAATTTACAATGGTTGATACTTGGGCAACTGTTGGATCCTGTGCTCAGATTGGTAAGAATGTTCATTTGTCTGGCGGGGTTGGTATTGGAGGTGTTCTTGAGCCTTTACAAGCTACTCCTACAATAATCGAAGACAACTGTTTTATTGGAGCAAGATCTGAAATTGTAGAAGGTGTCATAGTTGAGAAAGGTTCAGTAATATCTATGGGAGTTTATATTGGGAAAAGCACAAGAATTTATGATAGAAGCACTGGAGAAATATCATATGGCTTAATACCTGCTGGATCTGTTGTTGTCTCTGGCAATCTGCCATCAAAAGATGGTAAATATAGTATGTATGCTGCAATAATTGTTAAAAAAGTAGATGAAAAAACACTTTCAAAAGTTGGAATAAATAATATTTTAAGAGATCTCGATTAATGAAAGATAATTTTAATGCTGCCTTAATAGCAAAAAAATTAATAGAAAAAAAATCTGTCACACCAGAAGATGATGGGTGCCAAGAACTTATAAAAAATGAATTAACAAAATATGAGTTTACACATCAAGATCTTAATATCAAAAATGTGAAAAATTTATGGCTTAGAAGAGGAAAATATGAACCTCTTATAGTTTTTGCCGGCCATACTGACGTAGTTCCTCCAGGGAATTTAAAGGAATGGCTCACTGACCCATTTACTCCCTTTGTAAAAAATAATTATTTGTATGGAAGAGGAGCTGCAGATATGAAATCTAGTATTGCTGCAATGATTGCAGCAACTCAAAGATTTATAGAGTTACATCCTAAGCATAATGGCTCTATAGGTTTCTTATTAACAAGTGACGAAGAAGGTCCTGCGGAATATGGTACAAAAAAAGTAATCGAAAAGTTTAAAAAAGATAATATGGCTATTGACTATTGTATTGTTGGAGAGCCAACAAGCAGTAAAGTTTTTGGTGATACCATAAAAAATGGCAGAAGAGGTTCTATAACAGGGTATTTAAAAATTTATGGAATTCAAGGTCATATTGCTTATCCAGAATTGGCAAAAAATCCAATTCACTTTGCTGGATCAATAATCGAAAAATTGAAAAACCATACTTGGGACAATGGTAATAAATATTTTCCTAAAACTTCTTTTCAAATATCTTCAATACTATCTGAAGATGTTGCAACAAACATGATTCCTGGCTCTGTGGATATTATTTTTAATCTCAGATTTTCTAATGAACTTACTCAAAAGGATATAAAAGAAGAATTTAAGAAAATTTTAGATGATTCAAATTGTAAATATAGTATAGAATGGAAATGCTCAGCCGAACCATTTATTACAAATGAAGGAAAAATCACAAACGTACTTCAAAAAGTAATAAAAGATGTTATAGGTGTAAAGTCGTCATTATCAACTTCTGGTGGTACTTCAGACGCTAGATTTATTTCAAAACATGCTAAAGAGACTGTCGAATTTGGTCCGCTAAATGAATCTGCGCATAAAATTAATGAAAATATTAAATTAGATGATTTAGCTAATCTCGAAAAGATATATTTTTCTGTTTTGAAAGAATTATTATTATGAATATTTTTTACATAAAGAGCTAAATTCTTTCCAATGATCAAATTTTGAGTTTTCTAAATAATAAAAAATTTCTTCTAGTAGCTCTTTGTAGGTATCTTCTGAAATATTGCTAGAAATTAAAAGATACCTTAAATATATTAAATAAGTGTTCAACACATCTGTTTCACAATAATCTCGTATTTCTTTAATATCATTATTTAAATAATGCTCGACAACCTTGCTACCATCAATACCATATTTCCCAGGAGCTCCAATTAATTGAGCAATATCACTTAGTGAGGAAGGTTTTTTATATCCGCATAAAATATCCATTAAGTCTAAATGTCGATCATGGTATCTGTTTAAGTAATTATTCCACTTAAAATCCTTATCATCTTCTCCTTTATCCCAGTATTTTATAGATGAGATGCCATGAATTAATGCCCGGTAATGTATTACAGGAGAATCAAATCCTTTACCATTCCAGCTAATTAATTGTGGCTGGTATTTATCAATAATTCCAAAAAAAAGTTTTACTATATCCTTCTCTTGAGAGTTTTCATCTCCAAGTGATATAAGAGAAAGCTTTTCTTTATGTTTATATAAAACTGATATAGCCACTATTTTATGAAGATGTAAAGGTTGAAACATTGAACCACTTTTTTGAAATTGTGTATGTTCCATAGCTTTTATAATATTTTTTTTACTTAGATCTTTTAAATCTAAAATTTTCTCTCCACCCTTGGTATCTGGAACTGTCTCTATATCAAATACTAAAATATTCATTTATTAAAAATCCCTGTAGAAATATACCTGTCCCCTCGATCACATATTATTGAAACTATAACTGCATCACTTTCTTTTTTTGCTAATTCTAAGGCAACATATGTTGTGCCACCAGAAGATGGGCCAGCAAAAATTCCCTCTTGCTTCGCTAAATCCCTAGTTGTTTCCTCAGCTTGTTTCTGAGAAATATAGATAATTTCGTCAATATTTTTTGGATCATAAATTTTTGGAATATATTCCTTAGGCCATTTTCTAATTCCTGGTATCGACGAACCTTCTTCTGGTTGTACCCCAATAATTTTTATTTTTGGGTTCTTTGATTTTAGGTATTTTGCAGTTCCAACAATTGTTCCGGTTGTTCCCATCGAAGCAACAAAATGCGTAATCTTGCCATTTGTATCTTTCCATATTTCTGGCCCGGTAGTTTTATAATGAGCTTCAACATTATCTTTATTTGCAAACTGATTTAGCACAAATCCTTTTCCTTCATTTTGCATTCTGAGTGCTAGATCTCTAGCACCCTCCATTCCTTCATCTTCAGAAACTAAGATTATTTCGGCGCCATATGCTTTCATAGCAGCTCTTCGCTCAATGCTCATGTTGTCAGGCATAATTAAAATTAATTTAAAGCCTTTTATCGCGCAAACCATAGAAAGTGCTATACCCGTATTTCCACTTGTAGCCTCTATTATTGTATCACCAACTTTAATTAAACCTCTGTCTTCAGCACCAGAAACCATGTTCATAGCAGCTCTGTCTTTAACAGACCCAGCAGGATTATCTCCTTCAAGTTTTACAAACAAATCACTACTACCTTTATTTATTCTTTGTAACTTTACAAGAGGAGTATTTCCAATAAGCGAATTAATAGTCTTAATATTCATATTTATTTATTTAATATTATTGCATTAGCAACTGCATATTTTTTTTCATCTGAAATTGATATGTGTATTATCTTATCGAGGTGTAATTTTAATTTTTTAATATTATTTATTTTTACTAAAGGTTTTCCAAGGCTGTCGTGTGTAATAAATATATTTTTTAACAGAATACCATTTAAAATTCCTATACCCAGAGCTTTGCCTACTGCTTCTTTAGCAGCAAATCTTTTTGCTAAAAATGAAATTTTATCATTTGAAACTTGAAAATTTTTAAGCTCACTATTACTTAATATTTTTTTTGCAAATTTGTCACCATATTTTGAGTATATTTGATCTACTCTTTTTAACTCTACAATATCTATCCCAATGCCAAAAACACTCATTACGCATCTCCGATTATACTTTTCATTTTTTTTATTGCTTCAGCTAAGCCAAGAAATATTGATTCTGCAATTATTGAATGGCCAATATTTAGTTCATTTATCTCCTGTATTCTAGCAATTTCTTTAACATTAGTATAATCAAGACCATGTCCAGCATTTACTACTAATGAAATATTTTTAGCATATTGTGCTGAAGATTTAATTTCATTTAAAAAATAATCTTTTTCTCTTATATTTGCTTCAGCATATTTTCCTGTGTGCAGCTCAATTGCTCCTGCATTTAGGTCTTTTGCTATTTTTACCATTTCAATATCAGGCTCAATAAATAATGATATTAGTGCTTCTGATTTTCTTAAGCTTGAAATTGTTTTACTTACATTATCAAAATTTTTTTTTATATCTAATCCCCCTTCAGTCGTAAGCTCTTGTCTTTTTTCTGGGACTAAACAAATAAAATCTGGCTTAATATCATTTGCAATTTTGCACATTTCTTTTGTAGGTGCCATTTCCAAATTTAATTTCGTTTTTATGTGTTTTCTGGCAAGCTTAATGTCTTCAAATTGAATATGTCGACGATCTTCTCTTAAGTGCATAGTTATACTATCAGCTCCACTACTTTCAGATATTTTTATTGCAGTGAGCATATCTGGATACGGAGTATATCTTTGTTGCCTTATTGTTGCCACATGGTCTAAGTTAACACCTAGTTTAATCATAATTTTACCTAACCTTACAACATAATATATTCAAGTATTTCTCTCGTTTTAATCTTTTTTGGTTGTATATAATAATCTATTAGTCTTCTCATAAATACCCTAGATTCTTTTAAAGTTTCAAGATCATATTCAATCTGTCCTGATAAAGCCATTAATGTGCTACCTGAATATGTTTCTTTATAATCTATTTCTAGTTTTGGTCCTTGTTCAGGAATATAAGCATATCTTTTATCTTCTTTTATTAAATTGCCATTTAAATCATGATCAAAAAAAATATAATGGCCAGTTAGTATTAATAAACCTATTTCAAAAATATTAAGATCAATCAAATAATTATACTTTGAATCTGCCAATTTTCTCAAACAATCATCATAATGATTATATAACTTGTCAATTTTATAATCATTCTTAGTTAAATAAAACATAATTTCGTTATAATACATTCCAATAATTTTATGATTATCCTTAAAATTTTTAATTGGATTTATTGACTCAATATTTCTTAAAAATTTTATATTACTTTTTCCAGACCAATTTATATTATATGAACAAAATAACTGTAATGCATTTTTTCTTTTATTAGATTTTATTCCTTTATGTATAAAGGTTATTTTTCCATATTCTTTAACTACGGCATCATAGAGAATACTTGATTCTCTATATGGAGTTACCCTAAAAATATATATATCTGAATTTTCCATTTTAATTATAAGAATTTAAAAAATATTTTGTGTCCTTCCATTTCGGATCATATTTAACGTGTATTTTTAAAAAAACTTTTTTTCCAAGCAACTTTTCTGAATTAATTCTTGCATATTTACTAATTTTAACCAACATAGACCCACCTTTGCCAACAACAATGCTTAAATGGCTTTTTTTACTTAAAAATATTGTGGAAGTGATCGATACTAATTCTTCTTCTTCATTAAATGTATTAACTTCTACATGCAAAGAATACGGTAACTCTAAAGATAAAAACTTTATACAAGCCTCTCTAATATATTCTGCGATAAAAAAGTCTTGTGGTTTATTGCTAATAATATTTTCATACAAAGGCTTTGAGGTTTCAGGCAAAAGTTTTTTAATAAGAATCTTAAGTCTTGAAATATTACTATATTTCTTTGAACTTATTGGTATAACTTCATCATAAATTGTTGTAATTTCTTTTGGCAGGCTAGATAATATTTTTGGAAGCTTTACACTTTTTTTATCAAGATCTACTTTATTTAATACTAAAATTTTTGGAATTTCAACGCTTCTAATATTTTCAATAACTTTGTGATCATCGCTATCAATTTCGTAATAATTTATAACGTGGACAATTACATCTGATTCATAAATTGCGGATAAAGCGCTTTTATTTAAAATCCTATTAAAATTTTTTCTTATGTTAAAGTTTATTCCTGGTGTATCCACAAATAAAAATTCAGTATCTTTTTCATAAAGAACACCATCTATTTTATGACGTGTTGTCTGTGGCTTGTTTGTTTCTCCTGCTAAATGTTTTTTAATTAGGGAATTAAACAGTGTTGATTTTCCTACGTTAGGTTTACCTATTATTGAAATATTTCCACTATTCATTATCTTTATTGTCATAAATTTTTCTAATTTTATTATATGCTTTTAGGGCAGCCTCCTGCTGAGATTTTCTTTTATTACTTCCAGAGCCACTTTCAGAAACATTGAATTTTTTTATGGTACAAATAGTTTTAAAAGTTATATTATTTTTATTTTGAATCTCTTCAGTTTCATAATTAGGAAGTTCAAAGTTATTTGCCTGTAGTAATTCCTGTAATTTTGTTTTTGGGTCTTTAAGATTTTCGTCACTTGGCATAGAGTTCAAAATATCATCAAAAATCTTGTATATAAAAATTCTTGCTAAATCTGGACCCTCAACAATATAAACTACAGCTATCAAAGCTTCAAGCGCATCAGAAATTATTGAGTCACGCCTATGCCCGCCACTTTTTTTTTCTCCACCACCCAATATAATTTTACTACCAATATCATATCTTGCAGCAACCTTACTTAAGGTTTCTTTTTTTACAATATAAGATCTTTTTCTACTTAATGTCCCTTCATCGTCATCTGGAAATCTTTCATATAAATATTCTGCAATAAAAAAACCTAATATTGCATCGCCAAAAAATTCTAGACGTTCATTATTTTTATTGCTTGCACTTCTGTGAGTTAACGAATTTAAGTATATTTGTGATTTCTTGATTTTTGAGGATAATAATTTTTCAATATCTTCTTTTTTCATATTTTATTTTATTGAATTACCAATTCTGTTGTATTTAAGACTATAATTATCGCTATTAAAGCTCATCCATATAAGGAAAGCTTTACCAACTAAATTTTCTTCGGGAACATAACCCCAGTATCTACTATCACTACTATGATCACGATTGTCACCCATAACAAAATATTTTCCGCTTGGTACTTCAAAAAATAAGTCATTTGAAGGGCTAATGTTATCATTTAATATTTCGTATCTATTTGAGTCACTATCTTCTATAAACATTTCAATTTCTGGTCTAAAAAACTCTTCAATATATTGATGATCAATTTTTTTAAGTTTTTCATATTTTTTATTATTTACATATAAGGTTTTATTAATGTATTTTATTTTATCTCCAGGAATACCTATTACCCTTTTAATAAAATTAATATTTTCATCTATTGGATATCTAAATACAATGACATCTCCTCGTCTAGGACTATTGATATTAATAATTTTTGAGTTTGTGATTGGCAAACGAATACCATATGTATATTTATTAACCAGGATATAGTCGCCAATTAATAATGTTGGCAGCATTGACCCTGACGGAATTCTAAAAGGCTCTGCCACAAATGATCTTAAAAATAATACAATCAATAAAATAGGAAGAAATGATTTTGCTTGAACAATCATCCAATTGAGAATTTTATTATCTTTACTTATATTTTTTTTATTAATTATGATTAATAAGATACTAAGCAAAATTAATAAAACTAATATAAATTCTAAGTCGACACTATTCATTTATATTTGTTTAATTTTTATTCAATCTTTTTTAAGAACCGTCAATACTTCTTCTAATTCTGAAACTAATTGACTTACCAGTTGGGAAGATACAGAGCTATCATTATTGGCGTCTTCACCAGTAAGTTTTTTTCTTGCACCTTCAATTGTATAGCCTTGCTCATATAGCAAACTTCTAATTTGCCTAATCAATAATACGTCGTGTCTTTGGTAGTATCTTCTATTTCCTCTTCTTTTTACAGGAGATAAAGTTGGGAATTCCTGCTCCCAGTACCTTAACACGTGAGATTTAACATCACATAAATCACTTACTTCGCCGATAGTAAAATATCTTTTACTAGGTATAGATTCATTGTTCTTTCCATTAGTCACTAATTGCATTATTTTCAACTCTTTCTTTTAATTTTTGACCTGCCCTAAATGTAACAACTCTTCTGGAGCTAATTTCAACATCCTCGCCAGTTTTAGGATTTCTTCCTGGCCTTGCTTTTTTGTCTCGTAAAATAAAATTTCCAAATCCTGATATTTTTACATCAGACCCCTCAACTAAGATGTCAGATATTTCACCAAAAAAAATTTCAACAAACTCTTTTGCTTCTCTTTTATTAAGACCAAGCTCTTCATACAACTGTTCTGCTATTTCTGCCTTCGTCAATGCCATAACTTACCCTATTTATAATTATTTTCTAAGTTGTATATTAAATTTTTTCTGAAGTTTATCTATTATAGAATTCATAAATACATCAACTTCATCGTGTGTAAGTGTTTTATTTTTTTCTTGAAAGATAAAGCCCATACCTAAGCTTTTTTTATCCTCCGGAATATTTTTACCTACATATAAATCAAAGAGTAATATTTTTTTTAAAGAATGTACATTAATTTCTTTTATTTTTTTTATTAAGCTATCATAGCTTATATTACTATCAATTAAGAAAGATAAGTCTCTTCTAATATTTGGTAATTTTGAATAGTTTTCAAACTTTTCCTCATTTTTATTCCTATCTAAAAAATTTATAAGATCAGTTATCGATAAAGATAAAGAAATATATTTTTTCTTATTAAACGTGTGCCCTTTTATAGAATAATTTAATTTATGCTTTTCTATAGCAAACATTGAGGCTATATCTTCTGCTATAGAATTCATATCATATTTATCAAATTTCGGGCTTTTGATTGCCCAACTCTCGTCGTGTCTCTCACCACTAACCAAACAAGTTAAAATTTGCTCTATATTAGCGCCATAAACATTACTAACTTCAAAAAAACGATAAGAGTTTTCGGAATTTACATTGGAGTTATATTCAATATTTTTAATTAACGACCCTGTTAAATTACTTCTTAATTTACTTTGGTCTAAGCTCATATAATTTGAAATTTTATAGTGATTATTAAAGTTTTCGTTTTTCCAATTCATATTTTCAAACTCATTATCTCCAACAAATGAATAATTTATGCATTCTGAAAAACCACTATTATACAAAAAATTTTTTATATGATTTATAACATTACGTGGAAGATATTTACTGCTTAAACTGATATTTATATTTTCTGGATTCGAAGGAATATTATCATATCCATACAATCTAGCTACCTCTTCAATATAATCTGAGTGGATATTTAAATCAAATCTATAGCTAGGATTTATCACAGTATTATCTTTTTTGTTAAATACACATCCAATAGATTTTAAAATATTAATAACATCATTATTCTTTAACGATATACCAATAACCTCATTTATTTTTTTAAAATCTATTTGGACTTTATTTTTTTTAGGTAAATAATCTGAATTATTAACGCTAATAATTTCTGAGAAATTACAGGCTTTATTTGAGCCAATAATTTCACTAAACTTGCTTAAAGCCTTTGTAGATAACTCAAAATCGACGCCCCTTTCAAATCTATGTGATGATTCAGTATGCAATTTAAGATCTCTGGCTTTATTTGATATAAAATCTGGGTTAAAGAAAGCGCTTTCTATAATTATATTTTTAGTTTTTTTAGAAACTGCACTATGTTCTGAGCCTATTATTCCTGCTAAAGATAATACATTATCAGAGTCAGAAATAATAAAATTTTTAGATGTTAATTTATATTCATTACCATCTAAAGCTTTAAAAGATTTATTTTTTTTTGCGAATCCTAAACTAATACTACCATTTATCATATCAGCATCGTATGCGTGCATAGGCTGCCCAATATCTATCATAATATAGTTAAGTATATCTACTATTGGATGAACCAATTTAATACCAATTTGATTAAGCCTATTTGTTATGTAAGATGGAGCTTCAAAAGAGGAATTAAGATTTTCAAGGGACATATATGAAAAAATTGGGCAAACATTTTTTTCCTCAATATTTATTTTTAGCTGATGACTTTGACAGCTAGGGATAACCTTTATATTTTTATTACTCTTCAGCTTAAAATTATTATTAATAGAGTTTAATTCTCTAGCAATACCATAAACAGATAAACAATCTGATCGATTTGGAGTGAGGTCTACATCTATAAGGAAATCATTATCTATCTTTATAATTTCGTCAACTTCTAAGCCAGCCATTGTCAACTGATGACAAAGATCGTCAGTGCTTACTGAAATATCAATATATTCCTCTAACCAACTCCTAGTAAATTTCATTTTTTACACTCTCTGAAATTGTTTTAAAAATCTAAGATCATTTTCATAAAATAATCTTAGATCAGTTATTCCTAACTTAAGCATTGCAAGTCTTTCAACACCCAACCCAAAAGCGTACCCACTATATTTTTCACAATCAATATTGGCCATTGTTAAAACATTTGGGTGAACCATGCCGCAACCTAATATCTCTAACCACTTTTTATTTCCTTTATTATCAAAATACTCAATATCAACTTCTGCTGAAGGCTCAGTAAACGGAAAATAAGATGGGCGAAACCTTATTTTCAAATCATCTTTTTCAAAAAAACTTTTTAAGAAAATATTTATAGTGGATTTTAAATTAGCAAATGAAACATTCTCATCGATATATAAACCCTCGATTTGATGAAACATTGGAGTATGAGTAATATCTGAGTCCTTTCTATAAACTTTACCAGGAGCAATGATTCTTAAAGGTGGTCTTTTTTTACTCATTGTTCTTATTTGTACAGAAGAAGTATGAGTTCTAAGTAGTAAATTTTTATTTTCCAAATAAAAAGTATCGTGCATTGCTCTAGCTGGGTGTGATTCTGGAATATTTAATGCAGTAAAATTATGAAATTCATCTTCAACTTCTGGGCCATCAACATACTCGAATTTTAGAGATTGAAAAATATCAATAGCTTCATTCATAATTTTTGTAATGGGGTGTAGACTTCCTAGAGATGACAATTTGCCTGGCATTGAACTATCAAAAGCATCAAGGTTATCATCAGTAGTCACGTCTAAAGATATCTTCTTATCATTGATGAAGTCATTAATTTTTTTCTTAACTAAATTTAGGTCTTTTCCTGCTTTTGCTTTATCTTCTGGAGCTAAATCTGAAAGTGATTTCATTAATCCATTTAAAATACTTTTTTTGCCTAAAAACTGTACTCTAAAATTTTCTAAATCAGTATGATTATTAACATTTGTAATTAATTTTAATGCTTCATCTAAAACTTTATCGAGATCTTTTTTTAATTTATCAACAGACATTACGCTGCTAGCTGTGACTTCGCCTCTTTTGCTATTGCAGCAAAAGTTTCAATATCATTCATTGCCAAGTCTGCAAGAATTTTTCTATCGATTTCAATTTCAGCCTTATTAAGACCATTAATAAGACTACTGTAACTTAAATCATATATTCTTGCTGCCGCATTAATTCTTGTAATCCATAACGCTCTAAAGGTTCTCTTTTTTTGTCTTCTATCTCTATAAGCATATTGTCCTGCCTTTGTTACAGCTTGTGTAGCTACTCTATAAACGTTTTTTCTAGCTCCATAATAACCTTTAGCTTTTGCTTTAACTTTTTTATGTCTTGCGTGTGCAGTAACGCCTCTTTTTACTCGTGACATCTTAATTACTCCGTTAAATGTATGGCAACAGTTTTCTTACTGCTGGTGTATCAACTTTATCAACTATGTCAGGGGATCTTAACCCACGTTTACGTTTTGTGCTTTTTTTTGTAAGTATGTGGTTTAAATGTGATCTCTTACATTTAAACTTTCCTGATGAAGTTGCTTTAAATCTTTTTGCAGCTCCTCTATTTGTTTTTAATTTTGGCATTACTTTATCCTTTGTTATCTTCTTGGCGCAATCACCATTACAATTTGTCTTCCTTCAAATTTAGCTCTTTGTTCAACTTCTGCTATATCCTCTAAATCTTTTTCTATTCTCTCTACCTGCTTCATTCCTAATTCTTTATGTGCAAGCTCTCTTCCCCTAAATCTTATAGTTATTTTAGCTTTATCTCCATCAGTTATAAATCTTTTAATATTTGAGAGCTTTGTCTGATAATCATTTTCTTCAGTTCCTGGTCTCAACTTAATTTCTTTAACCTGTTGCTGCTTCTGCTTTTTTTTTGCTTGCTGAGCTTTTTTATTTTGCTCGAACCTAAATTTTCCGTAGTTCATGACCTTGCATACTGGTGGTTTAGCGTTTGGCGTAACCTCAACTAAATCTAGGTCTGCTTCCTTTGCAATTTCTAGAGCATCACTAATCTTTACCACTCCTAAATTTTCACCCTCAACACCGATTAATCTGACTTCAGGGGTTTTAATGCTCTGATTAAGTCTTGTATATTTGTCTGAACTAATATCTATCTCCTTAATAATTATTATATACTAATTTTTGTTTATTGTTTCAATTTACTTATAAATTCCTTAACACTGATTAATTTATGTTCAGTGCCGTCATATTCTCTGACTGAAATATTACCTGATGATACTTCTTTATCGCCAATTATTACAACATAAGGTATTTTTGAAATAATCAATTCACGAATCTTATATCCAATCTTTTCGTTTCTCAAGTCTAATGAACACCTAAAACCACTTTCTGATAAAACTTTTTCAACATTCTTTGCGCATTCTATATGCTTATCAGTAATATTAGCAATTATTATTTGCTCAGGACTCAGCCAAAAAGGTAAATTTCCACCATAATGTTCTATCAAAATTCCTATAAATCGCTCAATTGATCCAAGTATTGCTCGATGAATCATTACCGGAGTTGATTTTTCCCCTTTTTCATCAATAAATGAAGCAGATAAAGCCGACGGCATTGAAAAGTCAAGTTGAATTGTGCCACATTGCCACACACGATCTAATGAATCCGTTAGAGAAAATTCTATTTTGGGGCCATAAAATGCTCCCTCGCCCTCTTGTATAGAAAACGACTCAACACTTTCAGACAAAACCTTTTTTAAAATATCCTCTGATTTATCCCATAATTCTTCATTACCTACTCTTTTTTCTGGCCTTGTTGACAAAGCAATACTGATATTTTGAAAGCCAAAATATTTATACACCATAAATGTCATTTTAATTAAATTATGAATTTCTTTACTTAGTTGTTCCTCGGTACAAAAAATATGAGCATCATCTTGGACAAATTGTCTAGCCCTCATTAAGCCATGAAGAGTTCCAGAGGGTTCATTTCTGTGCACCAGCCCGAACTCTGATATTTTTATTGGTAAATCCTTGTAACTTTTTAATCCCTGATTAAAAATCTGAACATGAGCAGGGCAATTCATTGGTTTTATTGCATAATCTTTTTTTTCAGAACTTGTGGTAAAAATCATTTCACCAAACTTATCCCAATGCCCAGATTTTTCCCAAAGCTTTCTATCAAGCACTTGGGGAGTGTTGACTTCTTGATAACCATTTTTAAGAGTAATATTCCGTATATAATCTTTTATAATATTATATATAGTCCATCCTTTGCTGTGCCAAAAAACCATTCCGGGTGCTTCATCCTGAAAATGAAAGAAGTCTTGTTGTTTACCAATTTTTCTATGATCGTTTTTTTCTGCAGCTTCAATTTTACTAATATATTCTTGAAGTTCTTTTTTTGAATCCCAAGCTGTACCATATATTCTTTGAAGCATTTTATTATCCGAGTTACCTCTCCAATATGCTCCTGAAACTTTTGTTAGTTTAAAGTGTTTTAAAAATTTTGTGTTAGGTACATGAGGGCCTCTGCACATATCAACATATTCTTGATGATAATATAATGCTATCTCTTCACCTTCGGGGATTTCTTTAATAATTTCTTCCTTATATGACTCATTTCTTTTTGAAAAAACATCTAAAGCTTCCTCAGGAGTAACAACCTTTCTAACTACATCATAATTTTGCTTAATCAAATCATTAATTTTTTTTTCGATTAAAATTAAATCTTCATTATTAAAAGTTTTTTCGCAATCTATATCATAATAAAATCCATTTTTAATAACAGGTCCAATTGCCATTTTAGTATCTGGATACAGTTGTTTAATAGCATGACCAATTAAATGAGCGAAAGAGTGTCTTACAATATCAACTCCATCTTCATCATCTTTTTTTATAATTTCAATCTTGCTATCTTTTTCAATCTCTACAGATAGATCTCTTAATTTACCGTCAATTTTTCCAGCGATTGCTATTTTTGCTAAGGAATTACTAATACCTTTGGCCACCTCATATAAAGTAGTATTTTCCGGTATGTTTTTTATATTTCCGTCTGGTAATGTAATTTTTGGCATTATTTACCTAATATTATATTATAAAATTAATGGTAGGCACGATTGGGTTCGAACCAACGACCTCTACCATGTCAAGGTAGCGCTCTAACCAGCTGAGCTACGCGCCTTCGTTATTTAATGTTAATATATCATTTATATATTAATCATGCATAATAGCATTAAAGTATTTATTAAAAAAATTATGAAAAAATTTAATAAACAAATAGTGATATTTATAGTTTTTACTCTTTTTAGTAATTTCACATATGCAGAAAAAGCTGAAAAAGACGAGCCTGTATACCATGTAGTATTAATTTGGCTTAAAACATATCGAAATGAAATGAGAATTAATAAGATTATAAATGCAAGTAAAGAACTTAAAAATATTCCTGGTGTTTTAGAGGTTTCAACAGGCAAGGTATTGAGAAGTGCTCGAGTAATAGTTGATGATACATTTGATGTTAGTGTAATTATTAAGTTTGCGTCAAAAGAATATTTAAAGGATTATCTGGTTCATCCTATACATGTTAAAATTGCTAATGAAGTTATTAAACCATTAGCGAATAAAATATTAATTTACGACACAATACTAGTTGAATAAAAAATAAGGGAAATATGGAACTAATTTTTCATAAGTCAAAAAAATATATTGATGAAGATATTTTTTATTATATAAGTGATCAAAGAGATAAGCACTCAATGATAAAACCAAAAAAAGAAAATCTCATTAGCATGACTGTTGACT